>ERZ1673740.349-NODE-349-length-55713-cov-11.090589_pt1 | contig 55713 bp, 68 predicted proteins | sample MGYA00580221_ERZ1673740 | MGnify/ENA primary metagenome ERZ1673740 (study PRJEB41218, sample SAMN15661786) | gut metagenome | host: Homo sapiens | place: Canada: London | collected 2015-08-20/2019-03-30 | study: EMG produced TPA metagenomics assembly of...
TAAATGGTAGTCGTTTACTGTTTTGGGTAGGCGGTGTGTTATTCATCGCTTACCTAATAATAGTCGACAAACACATGTAAACGGTAGATAGTTCGTACCTATACATAGTTAAAGCAAATCTGTATACTAAAAATAGATTTTGCTCCTGTCTTATTTTACTTCTTTAACGGGCTTCCGGCAGTTCGCTGGAAGATTCGGTGACCATAAGAGGAGCTGGGGATGAGGGTGGCACATCAACATTAAATGACTGGGTAAATAAAATCCCGGGTTTGTCAAAACAGGCTCCTATTGAGATTCCATCAAGTGCAACAGTAAAAGTTCAAGCAAAAATGGTTATGATCAAGTAACCTTTAAATGGACTGAGAATGGTCAAAATTACGAAGTAAGATGGCATACAAAAACGCCTGGTGCACCAGAAGGGCAATACATGGATTCCAAGGTATCAATGGCAAGATGCTATTAGTGCATATAGGAATGGAACAGCGACACAAGAGCAATTGCAATTGTTAAAAGATGGACATTGGCAAGCTCCATAGAAAGGAACAAGATGGAATTAGTTAATAAAAAATACTATGATGGTTTCGAGGGAGAACCAGAGATTCAGTTTATCTACAAAAAAGGAAATGATACTGAAATTCTCTCTATATGGGAAGGTTATTTTGACCAAATAATGAGATTAATGCTTCCTAATGAGCAGGGTTGGACTGGTTTAGCCTATTGTTATAATATGTACACAGGATGGTATGAAGATAGTCCATGGGTAATAGAGGATTTGCAAATAGCATTAAAACAGTTCGAATCAATAGATAGGACGAAGTTATGTGATGAAGCTATAGAAATTTTAATGCTATTATGTAATATGCTCAAAGAAGCTATTTTAAATAATTATGAGGTTTCTATAGCTAGAGAGTAATTCATAGGATGAGTATAAGTTTGACAAATACTTGTGAATTAGAAAATGATATGTGAAAAATGTAATGGAAAAATGAATTGGAGTGCTGAAGGTGCTACCCAAGGATGGAGATGCCCTGTGTGTGGGCGGAATATAATAACAACATATATTGAAGATATAGAAAGTGATGAAACGGAATACGGTCTATGTACAAAAAATGTAACAGAAGTTGATACAGAAAAAATAAAATTTGTTAGTAGACATGTAGTTATAATATGAGGCAGGTATACAGTATGCGCATTGAAGAAATTAACTGGTTAGATATAGGGGGAAAAGAGGCCGTTTTAAAAGTTGTAAGTGATGCAGATTGTTTAATTTGTTTTTCATGCCCATGTTCATATGATGTTGGAGCTGTATTAACAGAACCGTTAGAATGTCTTAATACAGATAATATTATATTGTGTGAAACAAAGGACAATATTATTGAAAAAATAGAGGGCGAATTTAAGTATAAATTAAGCGGTAAATTAATAGATATGCAGAATGGAATTGTTGAGGTAAAAGGCTTTAATTTACATATTGATGAAGACAAAATTCCAAAAGATATGTCAAATGGAATGTGTATTCAGTTTGAAGTATCTAGAATTGATATTTGGTAATTTGTGACTCAGATTAGGTGCAAATTAATTTTTCCCAGACTGCTGATATCGATCTACTTCTTTCGAATATCGTGTCCAAAGTCTGTCTTTTTGTATCTTACATAGAAAAAGTACTTAGCTGGAGTGAAAAATATGGAAGTAACATATAAAAAACATATAAATGTAGATAAAGAAAATAGAACAGAGTTCTTGCTTGTTAATTGGGATTATGAGGATGGCAGTGACTATTTAGCAAAAATTTTCTGCAAGGAGTTTGGTATGTCAGCAGAAGAAAAGGTGGACTATATATATTTCAGCGTAATAAAATTACATTTAGATAAGATTAACTATGAGTTATTGTGGCATGAGGATTTTGGAAACATGATATATTCTATAGAACAAGAGGAGCAGGATGTGAATATGTTGGAACGAAGATTGAAAGTTGTATTAAGTATTTTGAATGAAAAATTGAAAGCAAATTAATTTAATTATGGCAATACTTTAGGACTTCCGACTATCTAAATCCCTTTTTCAAAAAATAAATTATTATCATAATCTGGAGGATTTATGAAAAGACCAGAAAACTATACACATATTCCATTGATTGTAATAATACCAATTTTGAAAATATAGATTATGCTTTGAGGGAGTTACTTGAGTTATATAAGGTGAACTTCTTGAAAGGGTATCAGAAATGGATAGCGCACTTTTAATATTTCATGCGAGAGAATCTCACCAAAAAGCAAAGAAGTATTATTAAACAACAGGCTATAGATGCTGGATTAATTCCTGACATAAAGGTTACCAAAGTAGAAGGCATGAGATATGGCTTTGCCGATTTTGAATCTGCAGGAGTAGTAAAGGAAACACAATATTTGCCAGAAAACATGTGGAAAATGAGCGATGCAGAGCAGTTTAAATGGCTGGATGAACAAATTGGTGGAACTGTAGACGGATATACATGGCATCATACAGAAATACCAGGTAAAATGCAATTAGTACCAACAGGAATACATAATATAACAACGCACAATGGAGGACGAACTGCTGGAATGTGGGCAGATGCCCCTCGATAATAGGAGGATATAAAATGACGATACAAGATAATACGATTATTCAACCGATACCAACTGATGAATTATTAGCAGAAAAAGAGAGAAAATGGAGATTGGTTTTGCCAGCGGATTACAGAAATTTTGTTGTGAATTATAATGGTGGTATACCAAATGAAAAATCATTTGAGTGTAATAAACATAATTATGCAGTTACAAGATTTTTGTGTATTTTGAAGAATGTTCAAGAAACTCAAAATGGTTGGTATGATATAAGCGTTGTAGAATCCCAAATAGGAGAGCGTTTGACGGATAATGAAGATTTAATTGGAGTAGAGGTTCTGCCGATAGCAGAGTTATTCGAAGGAGATTATGTATGTTTAGATTATAGAAAAAGTAAAGAGAAACCTTCAATTTGTGTATGGAGCCATGAGGAATCAGAAGATTTTGCTCCTGTAACATACAAGGTAGCAGATACATTCTCAGAGTTTGTTGAAATGTTGGGATAAAAAAACAGAAAAGTGTTCTGTAATAATTTTGTAATGGTTCCACTTGACGATTTCAAACACCCGTGTTACAATGGCGCGCACCAAGGGGGATAAGGGGGAAAAAAGATTCCTTTTATAACTAAATAGAAATACAGTATCAGCGGTATTCCTAGACCTAAACGGTTATGAATACCGCTGTTTTTTTGTGTAATTACAAATTAACCAACTGCATTAGTAAGGAAAAACAGCATTGCATCCCCATTCGGAAAGCAACAACGGTATAAGCAGCTTCCTGGGCATGGATAGCATCTATCCACTGCATTATGACATTTTGCTGTTCATCAGATAAATTAAGTTTTTCATATGCTGCATTCAGTTCATTTTCCAGTACTGCGGCTTTAAGATAGTTGGCATCCTGTTTAGCATTCTGACAAATGTTATTGTAATGTTGTTCTTCCAGATGGTTATAAAGTAGTTGAAAAATATCCATATCCATCATGTATTGCACCTTTCTGACAACACACGATACCGAAAAATTCAAAGTCTATCCATTCACAAAATCCAATGAAAAAACTTTATCGCAAAGGAAGAAAAATGAGCAGAGAACAAGACAGAGCAAAGAAAAAACTTGAAAAAAATCCTATTGTAGAATGCAATAAGATTCAAAACAAATATTATTCCGACTTATTTTCAAGATTCGTCGAGGTAAATGATCCACGAAATCAGAGTTATATTGATTATACCGTAAAAGTCATGCTGGGAGTCCTGTATTATAAATGTATAGGTGGAATTTCAAGCATGCAGGAATTGAAAATTCGGAGGAGTATATCAATCAGAGTGAAGAAAAAATAAAACAGGATTGTGAAAGCAAGGCATTTGTCAGACTGGCAAAAAAGATAAAAGAGAGTTTTCCGAGACTTCCGATTATCATAACAGCCGATGGATTGTATGTCAGCCAGAAAGTGATACAAATCTGTACGGATAATGGCTGGGATTATATCATCCGTTATAAAGAAGGATGTGCACCAAGCATAACGCAGTTCTAAACTGATTACATTTTAGCAAAGAAGGTGAGGCTTGCCAAGAGGAAAATACAAATTTATACACATTTTTTTCGTAGAGGAATCAGTGTAATTATCCAATGTGGATAACTTTCCTAAATTTATAAGAAATGTGAAAAAATATGAATCTTCCAAATTGACAGGCTGTAAAATAAATTTACCTTTCAAAGCTGGTCAACATGCCTGCATGATTGACCAGTGACGAATGTGGATCATGCACTGCAAAGTTTTTGCACAGAAAAACTCTCGTTTTTTCACACGCCCTTTTGTTGAAACACCATCGTTCATGTCGAAAAAAGTGTAATTCGTGTCGCTGAAAGTCAAAAAAGGTCTCCAGTAGATATAATTACTGTAATACACAGGAAATAAGGAGGACGAAGCATGAAGAAACGACTGGCAAGTATTGCGCTGGCATTGACGCTGTGTATCGGAATGATGCCGACGGCAGCGTGGGCGGAGGATGACGGAATCAGTGTACAGAACATCCAAGGGATCGCTGAGAAGGAAACCATGTTTTCCGCAGATTGGATTGTGGGCACAAATAATGATGGATCTGTAAAAAAGGAACCGAGGCAAACTTCTGATGACTGTATTATCACAGCAGATAAAACTGTATGGGACAAGAATGCTAATTATTTCGTTAAAGGTGATGTAACGATCGACAATTATGTGAGGGTCGAGGGGAACGTATCCCTTTGCCTTTACGATGGCGCGACATTGAGGATCTATGGCAGTGTGAAGATTAGTGGCGCCGGGGGACTTACCATCTATGGACAGTCAACTGGAAAAGATGCAGGTCAGATGATTGTGTATGATCAAGGCGGCAATGCGTTTGAGCTCGCAAGTGGTAGTACGGCGTCAATATGTATGACTAGCGGCAGACTGCAGGCTACCGGCAAGGATGGAGCACTGGGGGAAAGGGTATACTTGTATAAAGCATCGAGGATGAATTCGACACCGATCCTATGCGTAGCTGATGGACAGAAGGTAAGGGCAACAGCTTCCAAAACCAATCCGGACGAACCCCATTGGAGCAGCAATAACAGTAAAACTGCGTTTTCTGCCCGATCCTTTAGGCTGGGATGGTGTGACCACAAGGATGAGAATTGGGAGTATTTCAAGTTTGATGATACAAATCATTACAAAGTCTGTGAGTGGTGTAACGGGCGTGAGGGTGGGGCGAATGGCGTGGAAAAGCACGATCTGGCATTCAAACCGACGGCTGACGGAAAAGGACATAGCGGAAAGTGTCGATGCGGCTATGGCAGCGATGAGGTGGAAGCGCATACGTGGGAAACAGATGGTATCACATGTACAGCCTGCGGTTTCAAAAAAGCAGCCAGTACAAGCAACGGAAATCTCTATGACGACGTAAACAAAGCACTGGCGGCAGAGTCTGCCGGTGGTACGGTCACGCTGGAAGCGGATGTGACTGCTCCCATCACGATTTCTTCCGCAGTGACACTCGACCTGAACGGTAAGAATGTCACGTCCCTGATAGTTAACGATCCGGCGGCGAAGATCAAGGATTCCAGCGAGACAAAGGGAACGATCACGACGCTGACCGCCGGTACCGGAGTGACACTCGGCAGTCTGTGTGAGGACGGCTATGGATGGAAGTCAAAGGACGGCAGCTGGGTGGCAGAGTCGGCAAATTCGGCATCCAATGTCAAGGTAGAGAAGGCACCGATCAAGAGCGTTACGATCAACGGCGAGAAGGCTGGTCTTGTCATTACAAAGACCTACGGTCAGTCGGATGTGAAGCTGACAGGTAACATCGACTATGGTAGTGGTAGTGGCACTGCAACTCAGAAATGGTATCAGGTGAAAGATGGCAAGGCGACGGAGATTCCGGATGCAGGGAGTCTTGCCTATAAACCGCCCACATATCTGGCGGCGGGAACCTACACCTACCGCCTGACGGTAACAATAGACGGATACAGCAAGAGCTCTGATGCCACGGTGACAGTGAATCCTGCGGATATTAAGGATGCACAGATCGTCGTTAGCAATGAGGATAAGCTGGTGTTTACACCCGGTGCAGATGGAAACGGCACTCCCCTCACAGCGAATATCGTTGTTAACCGGGGTTCCAAGAGTTTGACAGCAGACACGGATTACACGGTTACCGGAAACGAGGCAACGGATGCGGGTACTTACACGCTGACGATCATCGGAAAAGGCAATTATACGGGGACAGAGACAGCCAGATGGAAGATTCAGCCAGATACGCTCAAAGTACCGACTATTCCTGATATCATCAAAACCTATGACGGCACGACCGATCTGCCGGCTGATTTCAAATTAGACGGTTTTAAAAGTGAGAGTACCGGTAAAACCGTATCGCTTACTGCGGGTAAGGATTATACGATGACCACCGCACACTATAGCGATGCAGATGTCGGCAAGGACAAGACGGTCCGATTGACGCTTACGATGCACAACCCAAATTATATCTTTGAGGGCAGAAAGACAATCAGAGACTTGATGGTCAACAAGACATTTTATTCGAATACGCAAGTAGTGATCAATCAGGCTGCGATGCCGGAATTTGACAAGACGATGTCACTGAACGTAGTCAACAATCAGGCATTGACCTATAAGATAAAGCTTCCGGCACTTCCACAGCTGCCCGGAGCTTGTAATTACGGCGGTATCACTTATAAGCTTAAGGATGATACGCTGGATAAAAGATATTACAGAGCTGATAGTGCGTCCGTAGATAAAAATGGCGTTCTGACACTGCCGATCCAGGCGGTTGCGGCAGATACAGAGGGCAGTATCGGCATGATCCGTGTGCTTGTAAGGACAAGAAACTATCAGGATGCTGTGCTGACGGTCAATGTCAGTGCGGCAAATAAGATCGTCCCGCAGAAACAGTCGATCGACGTTTCTACGATCACTTACGGCGAGCCGTTAAGTAAAGCCGATTTTACGGCGTTTACGTTTGTGGAGCCTGGCACATCAAATCCGGTTGCGGGTACACTGTCATGGAAGGAGCCTGACAAGCGGTTAGAGGCGGGCACACAGGAAGCAGACTGGGTATTTACACCGACAGACGGTGCGAAGTACGCCGGTGCGAACGGCACGGTGACGGTTACGGTTGATCGTGCAAAAGTGATCGGTGCGCCGAAGTACACGGCGATCACACAGAGCGGCAAAACGGTGTCGGATGCGGCACTCACGGTTGAGTGTGGCACATTTTCTAGGACAGGTAGTGTGAAATGGGTCGATAACGATGGAAATGATCTGCCTAAAGATACTGAGGTCAAACAGGGTACTGCCTACAAGTGGCTGTTTACACCGGCAGATACGAAAAACTACCACACACTGAGTGGGGAGATTGTCCTCTGGGCGGCTGCTTCTACCGGCGGCAGCAGTGGTGGCAGCAGCGGCGGTTCATCTGCTCCGGCAGAGGGCAGTGCTGTCGTGACCGTGGAGAATAAAGCCGGTGCATCCACAGAGGTCATCACAAAGACGACGGTAAAGGATGCCAAAACCGAGACGACGAAGAATGCACAGGGACAGGACGTCGCAAAGACGGCGGCAGTCGTATCTGAAAAGATAGCAGAGCAGCTGGTGAATCAGGCGGTTAAGAATAAGTCCGATATCATTGAGATCACGGTTTCGCCAGATGGCAAAAATAGTGATGCAGGCGCGGCAGACAGCGTGAAATCGACTGAACTCACACTGCCGAAATCAGCAGTTACATCGATCGCAAAGGACACGGATGCAGACCTTGTGATCAGGACCGGACACGGTGAGGTCGTTTTAGACAACAAGACGTTACAGACGATGGCTTCCAAAGCGGGCGGCGATGCGGTTCAGATCGTTGTCAGCGAGAATACGCAGTTGACGGATGCGCAGAAATCCGCCGCGGATGTCATCGGCAGCAACGGCAGACTGTTTGATCTGGCTGCTAAAGTCGGTGACAGTCAGCTGCACGACTTTGAGGGCGGTAAGGCACATATCACCCTGCCCGTACCGAAGGCGCTGAAAGGCAAAGAGATCAGTGTCGTATATATCAATGATGAGGGACTTTGTGAGATCATTAATCACAGCATGGAAATCATCGGCGGTGACAGCTACGTGAAATTTACGACTTCACACTTCTCGACGTTTGCGGTTGTAGAGAATACGGCAGCACAGGAACAGGCACAGTGGAAAGCGCGGCTTAATCAGGTGGGATTCAAGGCGGTTACGGCAAAGACAGAAAAGAAGAATGTCAGGATCCGCCTTGCTGTGAAGAAAGACAAGAAGCTGATAGCAGAGCTGGGGGCGATGGGCTATACCGTAAAATACCGGTTCTACCGCTCACAGAAGAAGTCCACAGGCTACAAAGCACTGGCAACGAAAAAGAACAATACGTTTGTCAGCACCAAGGGCACAAAGGGTAAGAAATACTACTACAAGGTCAAAGTGCTGGTATACGACAACGACAAACTGCTTGCACAGACCAAACTCGGACAGTGCAGCGCTGGTGCGAAAAAGTGGAATAAATAGATTTACATTTTAAGACGTATAACCGCCTGTCTCTTATGAGGCAGGCGGCTTTTTTATGGGAGATCCCGTAAAGGAATATCTTCCGCATGGTGTTACCGAAAATGAGTTTCTGGAAAGGCTGGATCCGGAGAACCTTGAGAACTTACAAAAAGGGATTGCTTATACCATGATCCGCAGAAAAACATTTGAGGATGCCAGAGTGTTGAAAAAGTGGCAGGTGATCATTGATGCCACGGAACTGGATGAAGGATACCAGAAAAAGAATGATTCGTATCTGAGCCGCTGCTATAACCGGGGGAAAGCAGATGAAGTTATAAAGAAGGATGTGCACCAAGCATAGCACGGGAATATCAGGCACTGCCTGAAAAAGAAAAGATAGGTTCCGAAATAGAGTACCAGAATGAGATCATATTTCAGAACACAGATGTAAATCTGATTTATTACGCAGAAAGGAAAGTCCAGGCAGATGGAAAATAGAAAATCAGGGATTTAACCGCCAGAAGCATTGGCAGGCTATAAAATAAATTTACCTTTCAAAACTGTAGAAAAGCATAAATAGTTGCCAATAATGAGAAAATAAGATATAATATTGAAGATACTTTACTATTAAGGGGAAAGGAGAATAACATTGAACGAAAAACAAGAGTTTAAGCCGTATATTGCGCCAGAAAAAGTTACCCCTGAACTTACAGTAACATCCATTATTATGGGAGTCCTTCTGGCAGTTGTATTCGGTGCAGCAAACGCGTATCTGGGATTGCGCGTTGGTATGACGGTATCCGCATCTATTCCGGCAGCCGTTATTTCTATGGGTGTCATTCGAGTGATTATGAAAAAGAACTCCATTTTGGAGAGCAACCTGGTACAGACCATCGGTTCCGCTGGTGAATCTCTGGCAGCAGGTGCAATCTTTACACTTCCTGCTTTGTTCTTATGGGCAGCAGAAGGCAAAATGGACAAGCCTAGTATTCTTGAGATTACGGTTATTGCATTAATCGGTGGTCTTCTCGGTGTGTTTTTCATGGTGCCACTTCGTAATGCGCTGATCGTAAGAGAGCATGGAGTGCTTCCATATCCGGAAGGAACTGCATGTGCAGAGGTACTTTTAGCAGGTGAAGAGGGAGGAGCAAATGCTTCAACTGTATTCGCAGGACTGGGTATCGCAGGAGCGTTCAAATTCATCATCGATGGTTTGAAACTTGTTCCAAGTGAAATTAATATCCGCGTAAAGGGATATGCAGGTGAAATCGGAACACAGATTTATCCGGCTGTAATGAGTGTCGGTTACATTTGTGGACCTAGAATTTCTTCTTATATGTTCGCCGGTGGTATCATCAGCTGGTTAGTATTGATTCCGGCAATCGTATTATTTGGATCGGATCTTACACTTTATCCTGGTACAGCTCCAATTGGCGAGATGTTCGCAAGCGGTGGAGCAAGCGCTATCTGGGGAAGTTATATTCGTTATATCGGTGCGGGTGCACTCGCAGCTGGAGGTATCATCAGTCTGATCAAGTCATTGCCACTTATTGTACGTACTTTCCGTGATGCATTAAAGAGCATGAATGGAACAAAAGAGGGTGGAAATGTTCGTACCAATCAGGATCTGAACATGAAAATCATCCTTGTAGCAATTGCAATTCTGACCATCCTTGTATGGTTACTTCCACAGATTCCAGTTTCATTACTGGGTGCAGTGATCGTAGTTATTTTCGGATTTTTCTTCGCAACTGTTTCTTCAAGAATGGTTGGTTTAGTAGGAAGTTCCAATAACCCGGTTTCCGGTATGGCAATTGCAACACTTTTGATTGCAACAATTATTCTGAAGGCAACTGGTGATTCTGGTATCCACGGAATGCAGGGAGCGATCGCTATCGGTTCTATCATCTGTATTGTAGCAGCTATTGCTGGTGATACGTCACAGGATTTGAAGACCGGTTATCTGCTTGGTGCAACACCAAAGAAGCAGCAGATCGGTGAGATCATCGGTGTTATCGCAGCAGGTCTTGCAATCAGTGGTGTACTGTATCTGTTAGATTCTGCATGGGGATTCGGTACCGAGCAGCTTGGTGCTCCACAGGCAATGCTGATGAAGATGATCATCGAGGGTGTTATGAACAACAACCTTCCATGGGCATTGGTATTCATCGGTGTATTCCTTGCTATTGCAGTAGAAGTTGTTGGAATTCCGGTACTTCCATTCGCAATTGGTGTATACCTTCCAGTACAGCTGAACGCATGCATCATGGTTGGTGGACTTATCCGTCTTGCCTTTGAGAAGTCTAAGAAGGAGAAGAAAGACAAGGAGCGTATAATCAGCGATGGTATGCTATACTGCTCAGGTATGATCGCAGGTGAAGGTATCATTGGTATCCTTCTTGCCGTATTTGCTGTATTTAAGATTGACGAGGTTATCGACTTGTCCGGAAAGCTCAACCTTTCTGAGCCGGTAGCTACAATCGGAAGTCTGGTTGTATTTGCACTGATTATTCTTTTGGTACTGAAATTTTCTTTTTGGAAGAAGAAAAAAGAAAGTAAATAGAGATGAAGAAAAAAACAAACAAAGATCAACAGGAAAATTATCTGGAAAGAAAACCAAAGCGTCATGAAGCCATTGCATGGGCGAAGGACGAAAAAGGAATCGTTACACTGGATATCGAAAATACCGGCTTTTTCAATCGGCTGGCACAGAAATTTTTTCACAAGCCAAAGGTTACGCACATTCACCTTGACGAAATGGGAAGTTTTGTCTGGCCAATCATGGATGGTGAGAAAGACATCATCGCCATTGGCAAAGAAGTGGAGGAGCAGTTCGGAGAGAAAGCCAATCCATTGTACGAAAGACTGGCAAAATTCTTTCAGGTACTTGACAGTTATCATTTTATTACCTGGAATTAGGAATATGTGCGCATGCATCAAATTAAATACATTTGTCGGAACTCTTGAACTTCTTTGGGGTTTGTACTAGAATATCCTTAAGCCAATGAGGCGAATAATGATCATTATTTAAGGAGGATTCTATTATGGCATACGTAATTTCTGATTCATGCGTTAGCTGTGGTACATGTGCAGGTGAGTGTCCTGTAGGAGCAATCTCTGCAGGTGCTTCTCAGTACGAGATCGACGGATCTGCTTGTGTAGATTGTGGTACATGTGCAGGTGTTTGCCCTACTGGAGCTATTGCTCAGGGCTAATCACAGCTACATACAGGTAAAACAAAAGAAGCTGTTACATGAAGTAATTCATGTAGCGGCTTCTTTTTGTTATAGTAAGAAATTGTTTTAAAGCGGTTTAAATGAATCCAAAGTGTTCCAATGCCACAGAAATGCCATCTTCGCTGGCTTTCTTTGTCACATAGGATACCTCGTCAAAGAGCGATGCTGGACTTGCATTTCCCATGGCCACGCTGTTTGGAATATATGTGAGCATAGGCAGATCATTGTTGCTGTCACCAAAGACATAGGCGTCTTCCTTGCGAAGACCATAATGATCCAGAACATACTGGATACCGGTCGCTTTGCTATATCCATGCGGAACATATTCACGGAAATTTCCGCCACGGTCAATACAGGTAAAATATTGATCACTTACCTGACGAAACTCAGCAAGCTGTGCGGGCTTTTGGAACCAGGTAACAAATTTATCACATGCAAAATCCGGGGTTGTGTTCGGGTCCGGCATATGATAATCAAAGCTTGCAAACTGTCGGTATAACTTTATTGCTTCCGAGTCATGTAAAGGACGGCTGCGGTCAAAGGTAACTTCCTTGTAGGATTCAAAAAGAATATCTAAGTCTGCGTCCTGGGCAGCTTTTAGGAGTTCCATAGTGACATCATGTGTCTGAGACACATGTAGAATTTCCCTGTCCTCACAGTAAATATTGGTGCCGCATCCGCACACGAGTCCGTCAAATCCGATGGAACGGAAACGTTCTTCCACATTTTGAAAGCATCTTCCTGTATTGATGAACATTAAATTCCCGTTTGCGCGGGCGGCGCGTATAGCTTCGATTGCGCTGACCGGAATGGACCCATCTATTTCTGAGGTAAGTGTACCGTCAATATCAAAAAAAGCGATTTTTTTCATAAGTTCTCCTTGTGCATGTAGTATTTGATTTGCATTGTACCGCGTTTTCTGCGGACAGGCAAGAGAAGTGTTATAAAAAGGCTGTAAAATCCGCATTGAATTTTACAGCTTTTTGCGTATAATGTAAGTGGCAGAGACAGTATGAAATCGAAGAAAGAACGGAAAGAACTTGAATAAAACATGAAAGATTATAATGAATTAAAATCCATTCTTCCGGGGTTGCAGGAGGACATGCCAAAACCGTTTTACATGATCGGTGAGTTATTGGATTATGGCTCTTTTGAGCTTTGTATACAGGAAAAGGATGGTAGAAAAGAATATATTATTCCCTATATTATGAATGATGCGGTGGAGTGTTATCTTACGCTGGAGAATGCGTCGCGGCGCGGTGATTACCAGCCGGAACAGGAAGTGACGGAGGTGGAGCTGCTTGTCCCGCAGGAGGATGGAAGATATGGGCTGATCGTACATCAGGGATATGACAATGTCGTCACCTTATGGTTCGAGACACTTGTGATGCATGTGGCCTGTTACCGGTACCATGAAATCGGGCATTTTTGGGTAAAGGGACAGGAACAGTGGCGGCAACTGGTTTATATGGTCGGAACGATGGCGGACAAATACCGTTATATGGGACCGGAATATTGCAATGAGACGGAGATCGCGTTGCAGGGATTGATTTATTTTCCCCCATTCCGGAGGTGGTCTCCGGTGGTGGATGATCTTATGGCAGACCATTTTCCATTGCGTGAGGAAGGCGTGGAGACAGTACTTCGTCTGGCAAAAGAGGTAAACGATACGGAATTTATTTCACTGGTGCAGCAGTACGCAAATAACGCAACGGAAAAAATGGAAGTGTATCTGAGCCGGCAGTTGCTGTCACCGAAGAGGGAGGCTTTGTATCAGCATATATATGAGCTGGTACAGAAAGCATCAAGTCCGTATCCGCCAAGAGATTACGGAGAAACGAAGAATCTGGAGATCCGGCAGAAACGCAGACAGGTCGAAAAAGAACTGCATAGTTGCGGATATGTCGGGCATTATCCGGAGTACCATAAGAAAAATACCCAGGTGCTTGTCACTGAGGAGCAGCCATTTACGATGCTTGAATGGGAGGATTTTCATTTTCGGCAGCAGCTTATGGTGTCTAAAAGCAGAGGAAAAAGGCAGGGAAGGAATGCCGGATTTTTCCGGGGATTCGGCAGAAGTGGTAAAATTGTGAATTGGGAGCAATGGAGGTAGACTATGATTATTACAATTGCAAGAGAATGTGGATGTGACGGAGATAAAATAGGAGAAAAGCTGGCGGAGCATTTTTCCATTCCATTTTATAATAAGAAAAAAATTCAGAAGATTGCAGAGAAAAGTGATGCGTTTGGGCGATTTCCGACCTTTTTCGGAGAGAAAGAGACGAGCGATTTCCTAGAGGCAATCGCAATGGATATGGACAGCGATGTGATTCGCAGCATTCCAAAGAAAGCGATGAAAGCAGTTATTACTGAGCCGCAGGGCGTGCTGATCGGTCGCTGTGGTAATTATGTATACAATGAGCAGGCCATAAAAGTCTTTTTATCCGGAGATAAGAAGAAACGAGTACAGGCGATTAAAGAAAAACATGGATGCACAGAGCGAGAGGCAGCTCGTCTTGTAGATAAAACCGATGAAAAGCGCAGTGCATATCACAATTATTACACCGGACAGGAGTGGGGACAGGCAGGCAATTATGACCTGTGTCTGGATGAGACCGCACTTGGTGTGGACGGTGTTGTGAAAATAATCTGTACGTATATCGAACTTGTTGCAGCAAAGAGAGGCTAGTATCGTTTGCATACTGTACGAGTCGGATTAGTTAAAGAGAGGGGAAAATGGTTCGAATCAAGGATGTGGCGGAAGCTGGAAAGCCGCAAGAGCGTAGACAATCCTTACCGTGATTTTTATATCTGGCGAAAAGGCAGGGAAGATGGCAGCGAGCCGAATAACTGGGGTTCCTGTTTCAGTGGTTCCGCATGGAAATACGATCCGCAGACAGACATGTATTTCCTGCATCTGTTTTCCACAAAACAGCCGGATCTCAACTGGGATAATCCACAGGTACGTGAACATGTCTATGACATGATGAATTGGTGGTGCGAAAAGGGAATTGACGGATTTCGCATGTACATGAGTATTTACAGGAGATGAACCGGAGAATGAAGAACTTTTTATCTATACAAGAACACTCGGTGGAGAGCGCCTAATGGTGCTGGTCAATTTCCAGAAAGAACCGCAACGCGTAGCACTTCCAACAGGGGAGGCTAAGGTCGTACTCGATAATACGGCGTCCGCGTTGCAGGGGATATCCGTAAAAGGATCAGAGATCACACTTGACGGATATCAGGCAGTCGTACTTGAAGTTATGTAGTAGGCACGGCATCGCCTTTGACTTTTGAAACCTTTTTGGACTTGTCTTTCCGGGAAAAAAGCGAGTGTTTTTTGCGGAGTTTGCTACGGATTGCGGCATCGAGTTTTCTGTAGCGCTCCTCCTGGGACTCTTCCTGTTCCCGGAAAAGATAATTCATTTCTTTCAAGACGGTCTCTCGCACCTCCTGACTGATACTCAGACTTAGTTCTTCGTTGTTCTGCGCAATGGCGCGGCCGACAATGTCACTCATCAGTTCGCGGAATTGCGCCATGCGTTCCTCGGCGGACAGTCCGTTTTCCGTATCTTTGTGGCTTGACACAAAGGTATGTCTGGACTGGCAGCCGGACGGCATATTTAACAGATCATTCGCAGAATGACCGTCGGAAGTGCCTGCATCCGGGCGATAGAGCGCCTGCGCTTTTTCCACATCCTGACTATGTATGATCATCCGGATGGCTTTCAGCTGATAGCCTTGTTCTTTCAATTCTTTGATCTTTTGAAATTCCAGTATATTTTCGCGTGTATAATATCGATGGCCCATCTCATTTCGCGGGATGGTCAGATCGAGTTCCTCTTCCCAGTAACGTAACACATGTGTCTCCACACCGGCCATGGCGGCGGCATCGGAAATCATGTAACGTACTTTTTCCACGACATATCCTCCTTTTCTGAAATTATAAGTATATTATAGATATTAAGGTCTTATGATTCAAACTTTTTTCGTCGTGTTTTTACGACATATCTTGCAAAACGCGCTTTTTTTTGTTCAATTTGACAATGATGCTTTGTGTATCATATAATAGATTGAATGGTAAAAATAAGTCTTTGACAGAAATGAAAAGTGTGGGAGTTATGGAGACAATAATAGAGAAAGTTGATCCCAGACAGATTGACGAACATATAATGGAACAGGCAGGACAACTGATTGCGGAGGGAGAGCTTGTTGCGTTTCCGACCGAGACCGTTTATGGACTTGGTGGAGATGCGTTGCATCCGGAAGCAGCGAAGAAGATTTACGCAGCGAAAGGACGTCCTTCGGACAATCCGCTGATTGTGCACATTGCAGAATTTTCGGATATGGAACGCGTTGCAAAAACGATTCCGGAACAGGCCAAAAAGCTGGCAGATGCATTCTGGCCGGGACCACTGACGATGATCGTATGGAAGAGTGATGCCGTGCCGTCAGCCACAACCGGAGGAATGGACACGGTGGCAGTGCGTATGCCGAATCATCCGGTAGCGCTCGATCTCATCCGTAAAAGCGGATGCCTGATCGCAGCACCAAGCGCCAATACATCCGGACGTCCAAGCCCAACAGAGGCGCAGCATGTAGCAGAAGATCTTTCCGGAAGGATTGCAATGATCCTCGATGGAGGTCCGGTAGGCATTGGAATTGAATCTACGATCATTGACCTGACCGAGGACAAACCGATGGTGCTTCGTCCGGGATATATTACCCCGGAGATGCTGTCCGAAGTGTTAGGAGAGGAAGTTGTCATTGATCCGGGCATTATTGCGGCAGATGATACAAGAAAGCCGAAAGCACCGGGGATGAAGTATAAGCATTATGCGCCGAAGGCTGACATGGTAATTGTGGACGGTGCGCAGGATGCAGTCGTTGCAAAGATTAATGAGCTGACAGCAGCACGTCAGGCAGAAGGCAAGAAAGTAGCCGTCATTGCAACCGAAGAGACAAAAGAACAGTATGATGCAGATGTGATCCTCTGTATTGGAAAACGTGCAGATGAGGATGCCATTGCGCAGCATTTATATAAAATTCTCAGGGAATGTGATGAATTAAATGTGGGGGAAATTTATTCAGAATGTTTCCAGACACCGAGAATTGGACAGGCGATTATGAACAGGTTACTTAAAGCGGCCGGACATACCGTAATACATGTATAGAATAAGAGAGGGCAGAGTATGGAATATAACAAAATTATTTTCGTTTCGCAGACAGGAACGTGCCGCGAAGCGATGGCCGCAGGAATATTTGGGGATTTTTCACTGAAACATCCGGTAGAGGTTGTGTCCCGCGGACTTGTTGTACAGTTTCCAGAACCGATGAACCAGAAGGCGGAGGCTGTTCTGATCAGTAATGGAATCAATATGGAGGGTTTTGTTTCGCAGCAGTTGACAGAGGAAGATCTGACGGAAGATGCGCTGGTCCTGCCAATGGAAGAGGTGCAGAGAGAACGGATTCTTGAACAGTTCGAGAATGCGATTCCGGAAAATATTCACGTGCTTACATCTTATGTGGGCGATGAACTGGAAATATTAGATCCGTATGGAGGTGCGTTGCCGGCATATGGATTATGCTATGAGACATTGCGCAAATCAATCAAAAAACTCGTAAAAAAATTAAACGAAAACGAAGGAGAATACGAGCATGGCAAAAGTAGTAGTTATGGATCATCCACTGATCCAGCATAAGATTGGAATTATGAGAAGAAAGGAAACCGGTTCCAAAGAGTTCCGTACACTGGTAAGTGAAGTGGCAATGTTAGAGTGCTATGAAGCGACCAGAGACCTTGAACTTACAGATGTAGAGATCGAGACTCCAATCTGCAAGACAACCGTAAAAGAATTGAAGGGAAAGAAACTGGCAGTCGTACCAATCCTGCGTGCAGGTCTTGGTATGGTGGAAGGGATGCTTGAGATGATTCCGGCAGCAAAAGTCGGTCATATCGGACTTTACCGTGATCCGGAGACTGCAGAGCCGGTAGAATATTACTGCAAACTTCCGGCTGACTGTTCAAACCGTGAAGTATTTGTTGTAGATCCAATGCTGGCAACCGGTGGATCTGCAGTGGCAGCATTACAGATGTTAAAGGACAAAGGGGTAAAGAGCATTCGCTTTATGTGCATCATTGCTGCTCCGGAAGGCGTACAGAGACTGAAAGAAGCACATCCGGATGTTGACATTTTCATCGGTGCACTTGATGAGCATCTGAATGAAAAGAAATATATCGTTCCGGGACTTGGAGACGCTGGAGACCGTATTTTTGGTACGAAATAAGTTTTCTATGAAAACTTATCACATATTAAAGAGGTGTAGAATATGAGCACGAAGAGACAGGATTATATCAGTTGGGATGAATACTTCATGGGAATCGCGATGCTTTCGGGCATGCGCTCAAAAGATCCGAATACCCAGGTGGGAGCCTGTATCGTAAGCTCCGAGCACAAAATCCTATCGATGGGATACAATGGATTCCCGACCGGATGTTCCGATGATGAATTTCCGTGGGTTCGGGAAGGAGATGACAACAAATATTTTTATACAACGCACAGTGAACTGAATGCGATACTGAATTATCGCGGTGGCAGCCTTGAGGGAGCTAGCATTTATGTGACGCTTTTCCCATGTAACGAATGTGCAAAGGCCATCATTCAGTCGGGCATTCGCGAAGTTGTATATGACAGTGACAAATATGCAGATACCGCAGGAGTCATGGCTTCCAAGAAAATGCTCCGTGCCGCAGGGGTAACGCTGCGCAGATATGAGCATACAGGAAGAAATGTTTCGTTGGGGTTGTAGCATAGGAAACACTTTAAAAGTAAATAATTTTAGAGAGAGACATACACAGGAGCAATACATATGCACGAAAGCGCAGTAATGTAGGGCTCCTTTTGTCATTTATACGAAGTTTTGGTAAAATTTGTTAACATATTGACGAAAAGCTTATGCAAAAGCCAGTTCTTATGGACAAATCGACGAAAAATGGTATAATAAAATATAGTTGCGAGAAAGTATAAAGGGGAGCCATGAAGAAAGATAATAAACAGGTATGGAATGCACTGATATTGGTATTTCAATTTGGAATCAATATGCTTGTTCCTATTTTTTTATGCTCGATATTTGGTATCTGGCTTGGGGAAAAAACAGGGATTTCATGGATGATGATTCCGTTTTTCTTTATCGGTGCTTTGGCCGGATCTACCAATATATACAAGATGGTCAGAAAATTAATGAAAAAATAGGCAGTATATGCTGCCAGACAGGATTGGGGCGTACACATGCTAAGAAGATTAAACGATGCATTACCGGGACTGGTTGCAACAATCATCGGATACGGGTTGGTGATTCAGTTTGCCGGGGTGTGGTTTGTAGAAGATAAAGCCGCTTATTCCATAGGCCTGTGGTATGGAATAGCGATTGCAGTCGGACTTGCGATTCATATTGCAAGTGTACTGTGGGATGCAGTATCCATGGGCGAGAGCAAAGATGCCAATCGCAGAATTATCGCAAAGTGCCTGCTACGGTACTTCGTTGTGGCAGTTCTGTTAATTATATTGGGCTATTTTCATTTCGGGAATCTGTTTACCGCTTTTCTTGGGGTATTGGGACTAAAGATAGGAGCCTACCTTCAGCCGCTTTTTGAAAAAGCAGCGGGCAGATTGTTTGGAAGACGTGATGCAGCTTCTGACGAAGAAATAGTGGAATAAAAATAAATATAAAGGAGGTGACTATGTGAATCAGGGGATTTTAATGTCAGCTGACATTGATTTTATGATCCATGGGATTTTTCAGGTGGAGGTATTCGGGCAGAAAGTCTGGATTACGACCAGTCATGCGTGCATTCTTATTGTTATGGCAATCATGCTGATTTTTGCAATCATTGCAAACCGGAAGCTGAAGCATGCAACGGACAAACCCGATGCTTTCCAGAACGTCATTGAGCTGATCGTAGAAAAGTTAGATGATATGGTGGAATCCACCATGGGCAAATGGGCTCCGAAGTTCGTAAATTATATCAGTACGATTTTTATTTTCATACTGATGAGTAATATTTCCGGACTTGTAGGACTCCGGCCGCCGACAGCCGATTACGGCACAACACTTGCGCTTGCGCTGATAACATTCTTTATGATTCGTGTCTGCAAAGTTAAGCATCAGAGCGCAAAACAAATCTGGACGGGAATGTGTTCACCATTACCGCCATGGCTCCCAATCTGGGCGCCAATCAACATTATCAGTGAGATTGCGATACCGATTTCCCTGTCGCTGCGTTTGTTCGCAAACATACTTTCAGGAACCGTTATCATGGCACTGGTATATGGACTACTTGGAAAACTGGCCATCGTATGGCCGGCAGCATTGCATGTATATTTTGATTTGTTCTCCGGAGCAATTCAGACATATGTATTCTGTATGCTGACCATGACTTATGTATCACAGGCTTGTGATGGATGACATGTATCGAAGATACATGTCCTACGCAAATTGCATTCGCGAAGCGAATTGATGTACTATTAACAAAAAGATCTTATATGGTTAAGGAGGATTTTTATATGAATATTTCAGGACAGGATTTAATTAGAGCATGCTCCGCCATCGGTGCAGGACTTGCAGTAATCGCAGGTATCGGACCTGGTATTGGACAGGGTATCGCAGCCGGACATGGTGCTGCAGCAGTAGGACGTAATCCGGGAGCAAGAGGACAGATCATGTCTACCATGCTTTTGGGACAGGCCGTTGCCGAGACAACCGGTCTCTATGGTCTGCTTGTTGCCATGCTTTTACTTTTCGTTCATCCGTTAGGATAATGAGGCATATCGAAGATATGTCTCCTACGAACACCGCATCGCGAAGCGATTATTCATGCGGTGTGCTCCTTGAGACACATTAAAAATGTGTTTCAATATAAAGAAGGAAAGGAGAGTAAGCAGGAGTGTTAGCTAAACAGACATTTTTATTTAATCTTGATCCACAGTTGCTCTTCGATACAGCGTTACTGGCAATTGCAGTATTTTTCCTTGTACTTGCAATGTCATATCTGCTTTTTAATCCGGCGCGGAAACTGTTGAAAGACAGGCAGGAGCGGATTGCCAATGATATTGACAGTGCGAAGGAAGACAAAGAGAGTGCCGAAGCCCTGAAAGCAGAATATGAGGCAAAGCTCAAAGAAGTTGACAAAGAAGCTGAAGTGATTCTTGCCGATGCGAGACAGAAGGCGATGAAGAATCAGACCAAAATCATTGACGAGGCGAAAGAGGAAGCTTCCCGCATTATTGCACATGCCAAACAGGAAGCAGAACTGGAGAAAAAGCACGCAATGGATGATATGAAGCAGGAGATGATTACCATCGCAGCTATGATGGCACAGAAAGTTGTGGCAGCATCCATTGATACCAGTATCCAGGATTCCCTTGTGGATGAGACATTGAAAGAGATGGGTGAATCAACATGGCTAAGCTAGTATCCAGAACATATGGGGATGCATTGTTTCAGCTGGCTGTGGAAGAGAACCGCATTGACACCATGTTCGAGGAAGTCCGGACTGTGGCTGTCGCTTTGCAGGAGAACCCGGATCTGACCCGGCTGATGAACCATCCCAAGATTGATAAAGAAGAGAAGGTTAAACTGATCGAAGATATTTTCAAAGGGCAGGTAGAGGATGAACTTGTAGGTCTGATGCGAATGATTGTAGAGAAGGATCATTACAATGAGATTGAGAGCGTTTTTACGTACTTCATGGAACAGGTCAAAGAGTACAAAAATATCGGAACCGCCTATGTAACTTCTGCCATGGAACTGAGTGATGCGCAGAAGGCAGCAGTCGAAAAGAGACTGCTTGAGACAACAAAATATGTGAAATTTGAAATGCATTACGATGTGGATGCCGCATTGATCGGCGGCATGGTTATCCGCATCAAAGACCGCGTGGTAGACAGCAGTATTCAGACAAAACTGTATGATTTAACCCGCGAATTATCCAAAATACAGTTGAAAGTAGGTGAGTGCGCTCCATGAATTTAAAACCAGAAGAAATCAGTTCCGTAATCAAGGAGCAGATTAAACGATACGCTTCCCAACTGGAAGTTGCAGATGTGGGAACCGTTATCCAGGTAGCAGATGGTATTGCACGTATCCATGGTCTGGAGAACGCAATGCAGGGAGAGCTTTTGGAGTTTCCAGGAGAGGTCTACGGAATGGTCATGAACCTTGAGGAAGACAACGTAGGTGCCGTACTTCTTGGCTCTCAGAAAAATATTAATGAAGGTGACACGGTAAAGACAACCGGACGAGTGGTAGAGGTACCAGTCGGAGATGTTATGCTTGGTCGTGTCGTAAATGCGCTGGGACAGCCAATCGATGGCAAGGGTCCGGTAGATACGGATAAGTATCGTAGAATTGAGCGTGTAGCATCCGGTGTCATCTCAAGAAAATCCGTAGATACACCATTGCAGACAGGTATCAAGGCAATCGATTCCATGGTGCCGATTGGACGTGGACAGCGAGAGCTGATCATCGGAGACCGTCAGACAGGAAAGACAGCGATTGCTGTGGATACCATTATCAACCAGAAGGGACAGGGTGTGAAGTGTATTTATGTCGCAATCGGACAGAAAGCTTCCACCGTTGCAACGATTGTAAAGACACTGGAAGAATACGGAGCTATGGCATATACGACCGTAGTTGCAGCGACTGCCAGTGAGCTTGCGCCATTGCAGTACATCGCACCATATGCAGGCTGTGCAATCGGTGAGGAGTGGATGGAAAATGGCGAAGATGTCCTTGTTGTATACGATGATCTGAGTAAGCATGCAGCTGCATATCGTACACTTTCCCTGCTTTTGAAACGAGCACCGGGACGTGAGGCTTATCCGGGAGATGTCTTCTATCTGCATTCAAGACTCCTTGAGCGTGCAGCAAGACTTTCTGATAAGTTGGGTGGCGGTTCCCTAACTGCATTACCGATTATCGAAACACAGGCAGGCGATGTATCTGCCTATATTCCAACCAACGTTATTTCCATCACGGATGGTCAGATTTACCTGGAGACAGAGATGTTCAATGCAGGTTTCCGGCCGGCAATCAATGCCGGACTTTCGGTATCCCGTGTAGGTGGTTCTGCGCAGATCAAGGCGATGAAGAAGATCGCAGCGCCGATTCGTACCGAGTTGGCACAGTACCGTGAGCTGGCAGCATTCTCACAGTTTGGTTCGGAACTGGATGCCGATACGACCGAGAAGCTGGCACAGGGCGAGCGTCTGAAGGAAATCTTAAAGCAGCCACAGTATCAGCCGATGCCGGTTGAGAAACAGGTTATCATTATTTATGCAGCAATCAAGAAATATCTTATGGACATTCCGGTAGCAGACATTCTGCGTTTCCAGAATGAACTCTTTGATTATATCGATACCAGATATCCGGAGATTCCGGGAAGCATTGCAGCAACGAAAGTGATGGATGAAGAGACAGAACAGAAGCTGGTGAAAGCAATCGAAGAATGCAAAGCATCCTTCCGATAATGGCAGAAAGTAGGTGGTAAGACATGGCCTCCATGCGAGACATAAAGCGAAGAAAAAGCAGCATACAGAGTACGCAGCAGATCACCAAAGCCATGAAGCTGGTTTCAACCGTTAAGCTACAGAAAGCCAAAAGCCGTGCGGAACAGACGGACCCGTATTTCAATTATATGTACAAAACCGTAAGTTCCATGCTGGCACGAAGTGGCAATATCAATCATCCGTATTTGCAGGCAGGCGATTCCAAAAGAAAAGCAATCGTTGTCATTACTTCGAATCGAGGACTGGCAGGTGGATATAATTCCAACATTGTCAAACTGATTACAGGCAGTGATTTTCCGAAAGAAGATCTCGACATCTATGCCGTAGGAGGAAAAGGTGTAGAGGCACTCGGACGGAGAGATTATCACATTGCACTGGATGCTTCTTACATGATGGAAGCTCCGACCTATCCGGATGCGGCGGCTTTGTGCAACAAGGTACTCGAAGCATTTACAAACGGAGAAGTAGGAGAAATCTATCTGGCATACACGCATTTTAAGAATACAGTAAGTCAGGAAGCAAAGATGATCAAACTCCTTCCGGTTGAAATCGATCCGGAGGACGCAGAGGATTCCAATGTTCTGATGAATTATGAGCCAAACGAGGAAGAGGCATTGAATATGATTATTCCGAAATATGTGACGAGCTTATTTTACGGAGCACTCGTTGAGGCGGTAGCCAGTGAGAACGGTGCACGTATGCAGGCAATGGATTCAGCAACCAGCAATGCGGAAGAAATGATCAGTGATCTGTCACTGAAGTACAATCGCGCGCGCCAGGGTTCCATTACGCAGGAACTTACCGAAATTGTGGCGGGCGCAAATGCAATTTCAACGTAAAAAATAAGGAGAAAATAAATGGCAGGTAATAATATTGGTAAAATCACACAGATTATCAGTGCCGTACTGGATATCAAATTCCAGGAAGGACATCTGCCTGAGATCAACGAAGCAATCGAAGTGCCGTTAAAAGATGGCGGAAGACTGGTTGTGGAAGTGGCTCAGCATCTGGGTGATGATACAGTAAGATGTATCGCTTTGGGACCAACCGACGGATTGGTTCGTGGTATGGATGCCATTGCAACAGGTGCCCCGATCTCTGTTCCTGTTGGAGAGAAGACACTGGGCAGACTGTTTAATGTATTGGGTGATCCAATTGATGAAATCGCAGCTCCGGATACCGAGGAGAAATGGCCGATCCACAGACCGGCACCATCATTCGAGGAGCAGGCAACTTCACAGGAGATGCTTGAGACCGGTATCAAAGTCGTAGATTTGCTTTGCCCATATCAAAAGGGTGGAAAAATCGGACTGTTTGGAGGTGCGGGTGTAGGAAAGACCGTACTGATCCAGGAGCTGATTCACAATATTGCGACGGAGCATGGCGGATATTCCGTATTTACCGGAGTAGGAGAGCGTACCCGTGAGGGAAATGACCTTTACTACGAAATGAAAGAATCCGGCGTAATCGACAAGACGACCATGGTATTCGGACAGATGAATGAGCCACCGGGAGCCCGTATGCGTGTAGCGTTGACCGGACTTACGATGGCAGAATATTTCCGTGACAAAGGTGGAAAAGACGTGCTTCTTTTCATCGACAATATTTTCCGTTTCACACAGGCAGGTTCTGAGGTATCCGCGTTGCTTGGCCGTATGCCATCCGCTGTAGGATATCAGCCGACACTGCAGACGGAGATGGGCGCATTGCAGGAGCGAATTACATCCACAAAGAACGGTTCTATTACATCTGTACAGGCAGTCTATGTGCCTGCGGATGACTTGACAGACCCGGCTCCGGCAACGACATTTGCGCATTTGGATGCAACAACGGTATTGGACCGTTCGATCGTAGAGCTTGGTATTTACCCTGCAGTTGATCCACTGGCATCCACTTCCCGTATCCTTGATCCACGTATTGTTGGCGAGGAGCATTTTAAGGTTGCCCGTGAAGTACAGGAAATCTTACAGAAGTACAAAGAATTGCAGGATATCATTGCCATCCTTGGTATGGACGAATTATCTGAGGATGATAAGCTTGTTGTAAGCCGTGCAAGAAAGGTACAGCGATTCCTGTCCCAGCCATTCTCGGTAGCTGTACAGTTTACCGGACTGGAAGGAAAATACGTGCCGATCGCCGAGACCATCCGTGGTTTCCGCGAAATCCTGGACGGAAAACTCGATGATGTACCGGAAAGTTACTTCCTCAATGCCGGAACGATTGACGATGTAAAAGAGTCTTATTCGAAAGCAAAGTAAAAATTTGCAAAGGCAGGAAAGGGGTATTATGGCAGAAGGAAAAGATTTATTTCAGGTCGAGATCATCACACCGGATCGTATATTTTTTGCCGGTGAGGCAGATATGCTGGAATTCAATACGGCGGATGGAGAAATCGGAGTGTACAAAAATCATATTCCACTGACCACCGTCCTTGAACCCGGTGTTGTGATCATACACAACGGTGATGAACAGAAAGTTGCAGCCGTCCATGCAGGATTTGCAGAAATTCTCGGCGAGAAAGTTACGCTGCTTGCGGAGCTTGCCGAATGGCCGGATGAAATCGACATCAATCGTGCGGAAGCCGCGAAGGAGCGTGCAGAAGAACGAATTGCCGCGAAGTCACAGAATCTCGATTTGAAGCGTGCAGAGTATGCACTCCACAAGGCATTGATACGTATTAATGTCGCTGGACATAAGTAAGCAAGATAGAAAAACCCATTTTATCAGGAAACTGGTAAAATGGGTTTTCTTATGTCGATGGTGTAAAAATATGGTCGTTGGTGAAGTTTTTGTTGAATATAATAGTCTGATTTATTAAAATAGATAAAATAAGAGCTGTGTGTTATTAAAAAATACTTTGGCTTTTGTAGAAAGGAGAGAATAAAATATTTACAAGGGGATCAAACAGGAAATTAATAAAAGGCAAAAGAAAAGGAGAAATAGTAATTATGAAAAAAAACGATCAGGCTAGAATGGTACTAAAAAAATTGTTAATATTTATGTTGATGTGTATAATAGTATTAGATACTTCAAGCACAGCTTATGCACAATCAAGAAAACAAACAATTGAAAATATTAAAATTCTTGTTAAGCAGGCAAATCAAGAAAAGAAAAAGGATGGGGAAATATCAAATAAAACTGCAAGAAAATTGCAAAAAGAGTTAAAACGAATAGATGATGACAATTTGATAAGTGAAAACAAACAAGCAGATAAAGGAGATGTAATAACTCTTAAAGGAAGCAGTGGAGGGTGGAAGGACTTAGGGTATAAAGGATGGAAGTATCGTGTTGATTTACCAGAACATGGCGGAGATTCCAAACCACACGTACATGTAAAAGGAAAAAGTGGGAAAAAAATTGTTGAAGGTGTAGAAAATGTTGATGGAACACCTAGTCATGGCAAAACATTAGACGATAAAAAAATCCCTAAAAAAGTTCGAGATAAGGCTCGCAATACTCCAGAATATCAAAAACAAAAAAAGGGATTAAAGAAAATGAAAAGGGCAAAGGCTAAAATAGAGGCAAAAGATTTAGATTTGGATAAGCCAAACGAATTATTGGTTGCAATAGCCATAGTAGTAATTGTTGTTGGATTTCTTATATGTGCTCCAGAGTGCTTACCAGCATTGTTAGCTGTTGTATAATCATAGGATATATCTGCAGGATACAGATATGATATAAAAGGATCAAGAATACAATTATAAAAATACTATGAGTTACGGAAAGGAAATATATGATAATTTTATAAATTATTGTAAAGAAATAAATATGGTGAATTGGATATATGAATTAGAGTGGAACTGTGATGGTAATTTACTGTTTTATATACAGAATGAAGGAGAAGGTATTGCGCTTTTGTGGCAGTGTGAATGTCAACATTCGGCGGCAATATATGTCTTAAATCATAGTTTTTTATATAAATGGGGAAATAAAGCAAAAGAAAAACGAAACGAATTAAATGAATTTGTCAAAAAATTCATGGAAGATAGTGAAATTCCTGATGAAAATTTTAATATTTGTTATGATAAAAATGTTTGTAAATACTATGAGGATTTTCGATTGGAGCAGAAACCATTTGATTTGCTAGAATATTTATACAATATGTACGGTATGGAAACGAATGGGCTAAAAGAAACTATTGACAAAAGATGGAACCATTTGATACAAAGGGAGAAAAAACAGGCATGATTAATTACATATATAAATTAGTATGGAATGAACAGAATCAGATGCTTTTTGAAATCACGAATGGAAAAACGGTAATATCCTTGTTATATTTAGAAGATATTAATCGCCCGGGTGAACTTATGAGAGATTTTCCTTATTTGTATCCAACATATTATGCTTCAGAAGAAGAATGGGACGATGATAGAAATATGGTTTTGGCATGTAATTATGTTTTCGATTATAATATCTGGAAAAGCACCGAAGAGAAATTTGAAAAGGTACGAGAGGATTTGTATTATATTGCAGAAAGCATGATTGAAAACCGGGGGAATATTCGTGTGAAGTTCGACATGAAATATGACCAGGAAGTCATTACAATGTATGAAGAGAATAAAGCAAAAGAGCAATTAATGGCTGCTTTAAAAGCGAAAAATTAAAGGATAGTGTCAGCCCGGCCGAAGGCAATTTTAATGGGGTTGATGTTCAAAGTTGGAGGTTATCAATATGGGAAAAAAACAGGAACTTGATTTTGAAGACAAATGGATTGTGGAGAGAGAAGACGGGTTTTGCAAATACTATGTAAAACATTTTGGTGGAGTTGCGATGATCATGATTGGTATTTTCGTAGCCTTCTGTATTGGAAAAAAAGAAATTGATGTAATCTATTTACTGATTTCTATTATGGTTGCAGGTGCATTTCCATTTTTTGCCTGGGGAATTAATGAACTTAGAATGAAAAACCATGATAAAAGAAACGATGGTGAAAGTAATGACAAAAGATGAATGATATAAGAAAAGCTGTAAAGCATTTGTCTTTACAGCTTTTTGGAGTCGTGTTTCTTATGAATTTTCCCATTCAACATTGCATAATCGTTTCCGGTTTATTTTTTCTCCAATACTTTTTGGGCAAGTGTTGCATCATATCCTAATGCAACCAGTTTTTCCACGGTATCATTTCCGTTGTTGATTTCATCCATGATCTTAAGAATTGAATCGCGACATTCTAAGTAACCAGATTCGTGTCCTTCCTCCCACATGGACTTGGCAAATTTCTTTTCATCAAACTCTGTTAAAATCATATGACGCACCTCGCTTCGATTTTTCAGCAGAACATCTTTGAGGATGTCATGATCAATGCAATATGTGATAGTTTCATCAATTGCCTGTTCAACTGACATTCCATTGTTGGTATTCTGCCGAATTCTTGCAATAAACAATGAATAATGCATTAATCGTTTGCACTTATTCATCAGCTCCGCATTATGTCCACTGTTGACATTCATTACCCGCGCTTTGCATTCCAATGCTGGTTCCATCTCGTTCGCAGTCGGATCACTTTCAAAAGCATCTGATAACACAAGCGTGTGATCATCTGGGATTTGTTCTGTGCCATTATAAAATACAATATACTGCGGCATCGGCAACTTGATAAGCTTATGCCCTTACATATTCAAATCGTGCAGCTTAATGTATTCATCATACAATTGTGCAAAATAGAGCAATCCCCGGATTGGCATATTCGGATTCACCGTCGATTGATGTTCCTATAAATTCATCGTCGAAGAAATCATAAATGATTTATCATTTTTCATCGACATAAATATGACATCCTCTAACGTTGTAATCTCCAGTTCCTCTGGATCCTGATGATTTGTTCCGTTGATCGCATTGTACAAGTTCAAAAGATCCCGTTTATCCTGAAACACTCTCTGAAATAAACGGTCCTTGTACTTCCGATTGTGAAACTTCAGTCTGCGAACAAACTTTAACCAGCTTTTTGTTCTTCTGTAATTCAATGATTATCCTCCCTTACATTATATAAAAAGGGAAGCGGTTATGCAATGTATTCAATTTTATTTGTCATGGAAAATTCAGCGATATGCTATTGATTTGCCATTTAACGTATTTACTATACAATACATGTCGATTTTTAGCAACTATAATATTTTTAAGTAAAAGGCTAATTATGAAATTCTATGAAGAGAATAAAGCAATAGAGCAATAAATGACTGCTTTAAAGGTGGAAAATTAAAGGATAGTGTCAGCCCTGCCGAAGGCAATTTTAATGGGGTTGATGTTCAAAGTTGGAGGTTATCAATATGGGAAAAAGCAGGAACTTGATTTTGAAGACAAATGGACATATGTGAAAAACAGAAGTGTAATGTCCACAAAAAACAGAAAGATAGGACATATGCAAAATAATTGATTGAAAATGTCCTGTAAATAGATATTTATTGGAACAAAATTATGGAAATTTGATACATATGTCCAATATAAGAAAAAAACAAGGACATTTATTAAGAGAAAAATTGTATATGTCCAAAAAGCGAAAATGGTGAGGACATAATAATAAATTTCTATGTATATGTCCAAATCATGGAACTATACGCAACAAAATTCGACAGCAGTACACAAAAGTTTGTCATCCAGTATAATGAATCGTGTCCATTGACATACATAAAGCACTTCGCAGCAGATAACCGTGAAGTGCTTCTTTTTTGGGTATAAACTTCCCCATTACTCTTTATTTAAGAAGTTCCAAAAGCGTAGTTCTGGCATTCCAGCAGACCAACTACTTGGAGAGGTTTGGACTGGGAAACCGTAGGCCGCTGTGTCAATCGTGCTCTTCACGATTTAGAACCAGAGCGTTCAAGAAGACTTGATGGTCTGGTTAATTCAAGGTTGTTACTGGAGATGGTGCTAAATGGATTACAGAGTGTGTAAATGAATACACTCCTGAAACGGTTGTTGAAAAAGAAATCGATCACGTTACTGAATCAACTAGGCAAATAAACAAAATAGAGAAACCCGGAAAGGGAGAAATAGTAAATTGCTGTCTCTTCTTTTCCGGGTTTTTTGATTCTATACAATTTTTATTCTGCACATAATGTTCATTATTTGTACGAAGCGAAAAAAAAGAGACGGCTATGTGTATCATAAAAGCAATTCATTTTCTTTTTGAAAACAGAGGAATAGAATAGAATCACACAAGAAAATGCTTGAACAAAGGAGTTTATAATATGGGGCTGAAAATCGAAAATCTGACAAAAACATATGGTGATTTTAAAGCGCTTAATCATGTTTCATTGGAAGCTGAAAATGGGAAGATTCTTGGAATCTTAGGCAGGAATGGTGCAGGAAAGACCACCACCATTAAAAGTATTATGGGAATCATTGAACCCGAAGAAGGAAGCATTACGTTTGATGGGATAGATATTCGAAAGGCAAAGGTGTCCATTGGATATTTACCAGAGGAGAGAGGATTGTATGTGAATGCTGTAGTTAAGGATCAGTTATTATATTTTGCGATGCTTAATGGTATGGATAAAAAAGCAGCTTTCACTGAAATAAAAAAGCTTTTGGAAGAATTCAAAATTCCGGGTTATCTGAATAAAAAGGTCAAGACGTTATCCAAAGGAAATAAGCAAAAGATCCAGCTTATCAGTGCGATTCTTCATAAGCCGCAGATGGTAATTCTGGACGAGCCGTTTAGTGGATTAGACCCGGTCAATATTGAGCTTTTTAAAAGTACGGTTCTTGATTTAAAGAAGTCAGGTGCAACGATTCTTTTTAGCAGCCACCGCATGGAAGATGTAGAAGAAATGTGCGATCGAATAGTTATGCTTAATAAAGGAAATGTTGTAGAAAACAATACCGTACAAGCGCTAATAAACAAATATTCGAGAGAGGATGTTATGAATATTGTTACGAGTGCGGATATCACGGAATTGATTGCAGAAAGCGGGTTGAAGTTGGAAAGCCGTGAAAATAAGAGTTTTGATGTGCAGTTTAATGATCGGAATAAATTACAGCATTTATATGCACGTATTCTTGAGAGCGGTATTGAGTTGCAGGGAATACGTAGTAGAAAAACGTCGCTGCAGGAAATCTTTATAAAGGAGTTGGCAGACAATGAATAATAAAACAGGAAAAGTAATATGGTTTACATTTAAACAGGTTGTTACCTCGAATTGGTTTTGTCTGATTTCGGTATTGGGGTTAGTATGTGTATTCTTATCAACGCAAATAGATAAAATTATCGGTGCGATTTATGGAACAACAGCAAATATTTCAGGACAGGGAAGCGTCACATTATCGGAGCATGATGCAACATTTCTTTTGCAGATTTCAATTGTGGCAATATTGTTTCTGATGATTCTAATTTATGGATCAAGTATTGCAAATTCTGTTGTTGAAGAAAAAAGCGGAAGAATTATAGAGACTTTGTTATGTTATGTTAAACCATTACAGTTACTGGTTGGAAAAGTAATCGGTTATTTATTGGGAGTTATACTTCAGGTAACTGTGTGGGTAGGATATTATCTGCTTTTGGCAAATATCCTGGAAATGCCTTCGAATCCAGTTTTTGTAACGCTTGGAGAAATGCCACCGCAGACATATGTGCTGTTGATTGTAGCTTTGATTAGTGGATTTGTGATGTATGCATTTGCGTTTGCAGCATTATCTTCATATGCAAATAATGCACAGGATTCCACACAGTTAATGTTTCCGGTGGCGCTGATCGTGTTGTTGGCATATTTTTTGAGTATGGCAGTTATGAATGGATTTACTGGAATTTGGGCTAGGGTATTTTCGATGGCACCGTTCTTCTCACCAATTGTTTCTGTTGTCACAAATGATTTGATTCAATTAACTTGGGCAGAAGTTGCTGAAAATGCAGGAATTCAGATGTTGGAAGTGGTGATTGTGGCGCTGATCTGCGCAAGATTTTATCGACGGGGAGTTGTAAGTTATGGTATCAGAAAATTGTCTTTCAATAAGTTGTTCAAAAAGGGGTAAAACAGTTGTTGTAGTGGGAGCGTGTAGCAGCATTGGAGATGCGCTTATCCCTGAATTATTAGATAAATATTCATCCATGGTTTTGACAGAAAGTCCGCAGAATTTCGAAAGTTTAGTTGGAAAGTATGGGGAAAAACCTAATGTCAAACTTTTGGAGATGGATGTATTGAATAAAAGTCAAATTAAGACTTTGGATATATATATTGAAGAAAAAAAATTAGTTGTTGATTCATTTGTATATTTAGCAGGAATAAATGTGTTGGTATCTGCATTGGAAACGACAGAAGAAATATGGGACAGAATTATAGATGTTAATTTAAAAGGCTTTTTTTTCGTTAGCAAAGTGATTGCCAAAAATATGATTCTTAATGGAGGAGGAAGTATTTTGGGGATTGCTTCGCAGCATGCAGTTGTGGCCAATGTGGATAGGGCTGCTTATTGTGCAAGTAAGGCAGGAATGATTCATCTTGCAAAAGAGTTGGCATTAGAGTGGGCAAAGTACGGAATTAGAGTAAATATGGTATCACCAACTATGATCTTTTCAGAAAAAAATAAAGAAATATTAGATGGAAATCGAGCAAAGAAGGAATATTTAATAAAGATTCCACTTAGAAAATATGCAGTACCAGAAGATGTGAGTTCAGCGATACTTTTCTTGAATTCGGATAAGGCGTCTATGATTACTGGACAAAATCTGATAGTTGATGGTGGATGGACGATTTACTAGAAAGGGCAGGATATGGTTGAGGAAATATTATTTATAAATATAGGGTATAAAGATGGTTTATATGTTTTTGAAAATGGTGATATAGACCTGGATATACCAAATGAAATTATGGTAAATACTCCATTTTATAATCAGGCGAACAGTTTTGAAGAGTTGGTGGATACGCTTTTATTGGAACCGGAAGAGCATATTGTTTTTACATATAATTACAATAACCAGAGACTGGTAAGAAAATTGGCATGTACATTATTAAAGGAGTATGAAAAGACAGTATACTTAATAAATTCAAATCTCTGCAACGCGGTTTGTAATGTAGACAGTCAAAACTCTCTTTATTTACTAAAAAACTATGAGGATTTGCACAATGTAGATCAATTGTCATTACAGGTTATAACAGAAATTCCAGAATTGAATCTGCATTCACTTCCAGATATAGAAAATAGCTATTATGTAACAATGCGTAATGGATATGATGCCTTCGTTACAGGTATATATCCACAAAATGTATCAAATACATTGGCAAAGCATATTCAATTGGAAAAGCATGTAACCATAAAAGATACAAGCGAGTATCTGGATATTAATGGAGCATTTTTAGTAAATATGGAGGATGTAAAAGACATTGATATTCAGGATAAAAACAATTTTAATCATTTACACATTATAAAGGAAGAAAAAGTACAATTTGATGAGACAAAGGTATCATTGAAAAATTTTATTTGTTCCTATAGCCAAGTTGAGGATATAAAACGCAAAGGGAAGTGCTTGCTGGATTATGAGTACTATTTGAAAATAGAGAACAAGAATGATTTAGAGAAATTTTCTGTGGATTTAGATTTTTATAAACAAACAGGAAAGGTTGATACAATATCCAAAAGGTTGGTAGATGAATGCCGTTGGACAAATCAATGTAGTTTGAAACGATTGACAAGATATAGAGTTACGGAAGATGGAATAAAACCATGCATCACATCAGAAAAATCTTTATTAGAATCACAGGAAGATCATATGATGCAGCTTTTAGAAGCAAACAAACTATGTGACAAAGCAATGATACAAAGAAATTGCATGGAATGTGCGGTAAAAGATGTCTGCTCTAAGTGTGCATGTTTACCAAATGAAATTAGTCGTGAAGAATTTTGTGATTTCATGCACTTATATCCGTTTGTGGGTGAGTATTTGCGAAAAAAAAGAATTGTGAACTTTTTGAGCAAATTTAGCAAAATATTTGAGGGAAATGCATACATAGAGGTGTCATCAAGTGTACATTCTTTTGAATATCCGATAAGAAAAACAAAAGAATGTGCAGGGCGAGAAGTCTTTGTTTTTAAAAAGAATGCGAATTACTATGCGCTTCATATACAGAAGGGAAGTTTAATAAGACTTGAAAAAAAATATGTATTTTTATTAGAAGCTTGGGCATTAGAAAGAAGCGCAGAAGAGATTGTTGAGAAAATGGCTGAAAAATATAATATGGATATTTCTAGCGCAAAAATGGTAATTGAAGAGGGGTATTACCAGTTGCAAAAAGGAGGATTGATATAATGGGGCAATTTTATGGGATTTTTCAAGATATAAAAGAGTTGAACATGGGAGGTATTACAGAACTTGGAATATACGAAGGGATATTTTCTAATGTGTATGCAAATATGAAAAATTCAGCTCAAGAATTGGATTATTATATTGAAAACGCTTTTTGTGTTGGCAAAAGTATTTTAGAAATAGCTTGTGGAGATGGTGGAAATTATATGATCCCTATGGCAAAAAAGGGATTTGAGGTTGACGGAATTGAAATATCAAAATCCATGATTTCCAGGTTTTATGAAAAACAGAATCGATTGTCTGAGAAAGTAAAAAATCGATTGAATATCTATAATGCTGATATCTTCGAATATGAAACAGAAAAACAGTATGATTTAATTACGATTCCATCGACAACAATTTGTTTATTGGCAGACGATGAAGTGAGAACAAAAAATCTATTCCGAAAGATATATAAATGGTTAAAACCAGGAGGAAGATTTATGTTTGATTATCGAGTGGATCAGTCATTAACTAGCGAATTTATTTCTCCTATATTTTCTGAAGTCGACAAAAAAATGCCATATGTAATGTTTATGCAGGAATTTAATAATATTATTGTAGGCAGAGGAATTGTAAACATGTATGTTGAAACTATGGAAAATGGTGAGCCAAAGAAATATATTGCCAGTTCGAATAAAAAGATTATTACGGATTCATTAGTAAAAAATTTATTACAGGAAATAGATTTTCAATTGCACAATACATACATGGTAGAAATGAAAAATGCGAAGGTCAAGTTAATAGTTTTAGAAAAGGAAATAGAAAAAAATGAATAATGATACGTGGTATCCGCTTTGCAGACCGGATGATGGACGAATACAAATAAGAAGTGCAGAGGGAATTTATTTATATGACATAAGAGGAAAAAAGTACATTGACGCAAATAGTGGACTGTGGAATGTTCCTTTAGGATATTCTAATGTCAGTTTAAAGGACAAGTTGGTAGAACAATTAGATAAGATCCAGTATGTAAATGCATGTGAATTTAGTACGGAAGAGGCAGATCAGTTATCAGCAATTTTAAAAGCGATACATCATGATCAAATCGAAAAAATTGTATATACATGTACCGGATCAGAGTCTGTAGAACTGTCTATTAAATTTATACGTAAATATGCTTCATTAAAAAATAAAAGGAAAAATATTGCAGTTCTTCAACATTCATATCATGGAAGTTATTATGGTTCTATGTCTTGTAGCGACTATGATGGAAGAGAAAGAGAGGGTTACGGTCCATTATTACCCGGAATTAAAGAATTGTCATTACCATTTTGTAGTTGTTGTAGGAGCAATGCGGTATCTGAAGTGTGCGAACAGAAGATGAAACAAAGACTAGAACAAGAGCTGGAAGATTTTGGTGATAGTTTGGCTGGAATTATTATAGAACCAGTGTTGGGATCAGGAGGGGTTATTACTTTACCAGAATGGTATGTTCATAGAATTGATATATATGCAAAAGAGCATGACATTCTTATAGCGTTTGACGAAGTCGCAACAGGATTTGGAAGAACCGGAAAAATGTTTTGTTATCAACATTATAATATTAAACCAGATATAATTACGATGTCGAAAGCAATGAATAATGGAATTTTGCCAATTGGAGCTGTTGCAGTATCAAAAAAAATCGTGGAACAATTTAGAAAGCATAAGGAATTTATATTTCATTTGTCTACGCAAAATGGGAACGCTTTGTGTTGCGCTGCAGCAATTGCCGCTATAAATGAAATTCAAAAGGATAATGGAGCATTATTGGATCATGCCCAGGAAATGGGACATTATTTTTATAATAAAATAGAAAATGATTTTATGGAAAAATACTCTAGAATATTTGATATAAGAAGATGTGGGATGATGTTCGCAATTGATTTTTTAGAGTCGGATATGCAGAAAAAAATGGGGTATGGTGATTTAATTAATATGGTTACTTTATTAAAAAAATACGGAGTAATTACGGAGTGGAGTTATATAGAAAACGTTACTTCCTGTATAGTATTATTTCTTCCTTATATTATTGAGGTAGCGCAAATAGATATGTTGTTAGAAAAATTAGAGTTAACTTTTAAGCGAATTATTGCGTAGCAAAAGGAGGCTATACTATGAAAAAGATGGATGGAAAGAATAGTAATCTTAAATACGAAGAAATGGAAGAAGTTCAGGAATTTAGTTTTGGAAGTATTGGAATTACGACAGTTTCAATAATGGCAATATTAATTATTATTAGTCAATTTTTGTTTTAGATTATTCTAAGACATTAATATATATCTATTGAAAGGAGGAAATGAAAGAATCAGTAAGAAAATAAATGATATTGTCATAACTATAATGTTATGACAGATTTTGTAAAAAATATTGTTATGGCATAATTAAAAATCTAACGGAAAGGAGAAATGTTAAGATTGGAAAAAAATGAAAAGTTAGAAAAAAAGCCGGTTGCCTTTGAAGAAATGGAGAAGGTAGAGGAGTTTGGTGCTGCTCAGGACTACATTACGGGAGCAAGTATTGGTATCGGAATTGTTGCAGCAGTAGTTGTATTGACTTAAAAAGGAGGAAAAAATTTGTTTAACAAAAATAAAAAAGAATTAAAAGAAGCAAATACAAAATATGAAGAGATGGAAGTGGCAGAAGAATTCGGGGATGGCTGGTTTGTTGCTGGCGTAGTAACTGGAGTAGCTGCGGGAGCTATTATTGTTTTGACGTAGTAATAGATATTTAAGAATAGAGAGGATATATAGAATGAAAAACAAAAATGAATTATTGGATAAGCAGAATAAAAATGTAACTTTTGAAGAGATGGAAAAGGTTGAAGAGTTTGGTGCTGCTCAGGATTATATTACAGGAGCAAGTATTGGAATTGGAATTGTTGCAGCCATTGTTGCATTGACATAATTAAGGAGGATGAAAGTATGTTTAACAAGGATAAGAAAAAAGTAAATGAGGCAAATACAAAATATGAAGAAATGGAAGTTGCAGAAGAATTCGGGGACGGTTGGTTCGTTGCTGGCGTAGTAACCGGAGTAGCTGCAGGGGCTATTATTGTTTTGACATAATTACATACAAGTTTTGTGATTTATGTAGAGTCGCAATAAGTTAGCCGGAGGAAATTAAATGAAATATAAACATTTGGAGATCGAATGCGTAGGAGAGGATCTTTACACAATTAAGAATCTGGCAACTAATAGGTATGTGAAGATGGGATCCAGAGAAACAGAATATTTGCTCAAATGTCTTGAGTACCAAGGTGACGAATTCATTTTTGGTAATGACACTCAATTAGATCAAGATGAAAAAAAATTTATGCTTCAAAAGTTTAAAGAGTGGGGATTCTTGAATGAAGATGAAGAGATAAAGGAAAAAAAGGATATAACAAAGATTAAGCTTTGCGAAATTGATCCTTCAGCCTGTCTTGATAAAGTACCGAAATGGATACAGAATTTGTTTTCCTTACGGGGTGCAATTATTATTTTAGGATTAACAGCAATTGCATACTATTTAATTTTACGGGAGAGCGATTTTGTATTGCAGGCAGCCACGGATTGTTTGCATCTGTCGCTGGGAGATTATATTATTTTTTATATAATGATGGTATGTACCACTATGTTACATGAATTAGGACACGCAATATGTTGTTATAAAAATGGGGGAAAGGTACTATCGATGGGATTAATGCTTTTTTTCCTAATGCCATGCTTTTTCTGTGATGTGAGTGATATTTATATGTTTAAGGATAGGAAAAAGAGTTTTAGTGTTGCTGTTTCAGGAATTGCAATTAATTATGCAATGGGAACGCTTGGCTGTATTTTATTTATTTTGTTGGCAGCACATAATATTTATATTCCTCTATTGCTATTTTATTATTTGGCAAATTTGGGATTTGTAGTATTTAATCTAATTCCGTTTGTAAAGCTGGATGGTTATTGGGTGGTGTCTTCTTTACTAGAAGTCGACAATCTAATGGATAAAAGTATTTTGACATTTTGCACCGGTGTTATAAAACCTGGGGAATTAAAAAATATTGATTGTTCAAGTGCAAAGAAAAGAAAATTGTTTTTATATGGATTTAGTGCTATTGTATTCAGGCCTGTTTTTTGGATAATCAGTGTATATTCAGCATACCAATTTTTGGCAGCAAAGGACATGAGTTATTTATGTGGTGTAGTTGTTGGTTTTGTATTTGTGGTTATATATAAAGATATCTCTGATTTATTAAAAAGATATGTAGAAATGTACAAAAATCAGAAGCAGAGGGTATTAGGTATGATATAGGAAGGAGGAAAAGTAATGGGTAGTGCATTAGCAGCAATTTTTTTAATTTCGGTTTCTGTACTTGCAATTAGGGAAAAAAAGAAAAAAGTGACAAAATTTAACAGATAATAAATGGCAGTAGGTACTTAATTAAAAAATAGTATCTACTGCTTTAAATTATTAGTCTAAAATGGTAAAATTTGTATATGAAAAAATTTGAATAAATTAGAATTACCGGAAGGAAAGTTAGAAATGCCTTATCAAATAGGATTATGTGATGACGAAAATTATCAGTTGAAAGTAAATACATTATTTTTAAAAGAAATTGCATCAAAGAATAAGTATGATTTGGAATATCATGAATTTACGTCAGGAAAGCAGTTAAGAAATTATTTAGAGACAAATAATTTGGATGCTTTGTTTTTAGATATTGATTTGGGAGAGGAAACGGGAATAGAAATTGCAACCTGGATTGCAAGAAAGTATTCGCATATTATTACTGTTTTTGTAACAGGACATAGGGAATTTGCAGTAGAAGCATTTGAAGTGGATGCAGTTGGGTATCTGGTAAAACCATATGATATTAAAAAAATGGAAAATGTCATGAAAAAGGTAATAACACAGCTGGAGAAAAATGCGCATGATCAGGAAGTTCATGAGATTGTTATTACCGAAGAAAATATTAAGAAAAAAATAGATTGCAGAGATATCTTATATATACAAAGACAATTAACCAAGAGTATTATTAAAACCCAAAATAGAAATTATCAAATATATGAGCCGATTAGTTCATTGTGTGAACGCATAGGAAATTCTTTTGTGAGAATAAATCAGGGGGAAGTTGTTCGTATTTCTTTAATAGCTGGAATTAGAGGAAATATAGTCTATCTTAAAAATGGCATGGAAATGGCTATTGGTAGGACGTATCGAAAGTCTGTAATGGAAACATATTTTGGAAAATAATTGGATAAAGGGTGTATTCGAATGAATACGCTCTTTTATTTTGCATATTTTCCTGATTATTTTACATACAGGATACAAAAAATATAGATATTTTGTGATATAAGCAGAAATCCTTTATCTTTGGAAGCGAATACATATAGTATGTATATATAAGGTGTTAAAAAATTGAATGTGTTGGGAATGAAAATATGGAGATATATAGAGGTGCTGCAGAAAGATTAGTAGAAATATATGATTTCGATTGGAAAGAAAATGAAAGAATGAAAGAAGCCTGCATTTGCAGTGTTGAGGCGATGATAGCAAATGGATTGGACTCAGTAATTGTATTTACATTTGCATTGTTGGCTGGAATTTTTATAGAAATGTTAATTTTTTTTGTGACTTTTGGAATGCTGAGATTTTATGCAGGGGGTGCTCATGCTAAAAATTATGTTAGATGTGTTTTGATGTATATATGTGTTGTGTGTATAAGTATATTTATCACAAGAAGATGTATTGTTGCAGCAGATATATATACAATTATAATCTGTTTATTAAGTATTATTTTTTCAGGCATAATTAATTACAAGTATGCTGCCCGCCAAAAAAATTTAGGAAAGAGAGGCGGGAGTTATCGAAGGTGTGCATTTGCAATTTATTTGTTCATATCTGTATTTATTTTCGTATCATGCCTTGTGTATATATTTTTAAACATGGGTTTTTTTCAGAAAATAGTTTTGATACAGGCTTTTGCGTTAGTTGCACAAAGTATTGCTTTGTTTTTGGATCGTGAAGCGTGTACAAATGAATAAAGGAGGTAACGAAGTTATCAGAGTAGAATTAATGGGAAAGAAAAATCAGTATGATAATTGTGTGCTGGATATCAATAATAAAGGCATCATATATATTGTTTGTAAAAATGCAGAACAAAAACAAGCGTTAATGGATCTGGTTATTCATTATTTTAAAAAACATAATAAGAAGGTAGATGTAATTGATATAGATAAAATAGATTCGGATTTATGTGTACGGAATTATTTGGTTTTCTATACAATGGTTATGGGAGTGTATGAAAATGACACAATACAAGAATTTACAACACTATTTCAACAGATTGGAATGGATCGAATATTGGACAAACCTATCAATGAATTGAATAAGCTTGAGAAAATTAAAGTGAGATCCATTGCAGCGTATGTGAAGAAAAGCGAATGCTTGGTGGGAAAGGATTTATTAGGGGAGTTTAATGTAGAACAACAGGAGGATATTATTACTTTTTTTGAAAAGTATTTAAAAAAAAGTCAGTGTTTATGTTTATTGTTTGAGAGCAGAAAGCTGCAGAGGGAAGAAGATGTAGATGCTGTCTTTGTAGTATAGAAAGGAAGTGTATGATATGACGTATCAGATAGGTTTATGTGATGACGAAATATATCAAATTAAGGTAAACGGATTATTTTTAAAAGAAATAGCTGCTAAAAACGATATGGATTTGGAGTACCACGGATTTTCCAGTGGTGCACAATTAAAGAAATACTTAAGAGATAAAGAACTGGATATTTTGTTTATGGATATTGATTTAGGAAACGAGTCAGGAATTAAAATTGCATCACAATTGTCACGTCAGTATCCTAAAATGGTAATATCTTTTGTGACGGGGCACAGGGAATTTATGGAAGAAGCATTTGATATAGATGCCATGGGGTATTTAGTAAAGCCATATGAAATAAATCGTATGGAACGGGTGCTTCGCAGATCAATTTTACAGGTTATGGCACTAAAACAAAGTGTAAAAGAACCGGAAATAACAGTTATCGATGAAAATTTGAAGAAAAAAATAATTTGCAAAAATATTATTTATATACAAAGGCAGCAATATAAAAGTGTGGTAGTAACACCACAGAGAGAGTATTGTGTATACGAACCGATAAAAGCATTATATAAGCGCGTAGGGGCAGGATTTTTAAGAGTAAACCAAAGCGAAGTCGTAAATATGGACTACATTAATACAATTGAAAATAATATTGTAATGCTAAAAAATGGCATGCAAATGCTCGTTGGAAGAACTTATCGTAAGGATGTGATGCTCCGTTATTTTGGAGCAAAGTAGAATGTGTAAAAAAGGAGAATGCATAATGAATAATATGGGATTTAAGAAAAAAATAGCAAATAAAGTGGTAAATACGGCGATTAGGAGTGCAAAATTATCAAATCAAAAATGCTTATTCCTAATGGGAAAACCTAATGAGAAAGTGCATTTGTGTGTGGGAGATTATGAAAAATTGAAAATTTTTATAAATCAGTATTAATTTAAATTGGGATAACAATTTTTACACAGAACAAATCATCTACGGTAAATGTAGTAATTCCATGGTAACTATCCACGATGGATCGAATGGTTTTCGTACCAATTCCATGGTAGGATTTATCTGATTTAGTTGTAACTAAGTTACCCTTTTCAAAAACAGGGGCAACAACATAGTTGTTCTGACATTCGATAACAAATTGATTATCTGTTTTTTTTATCATAAAGTGAATGTAAGGGTCTTTATGTTTTGAGGAAGCTTCAAAGGCATTCTCGAGAATATTACCAACAACAGCGCAGAGGTCACTGTCGGAAAACGGGGTAGTGCTTGTTAAAAGCTCTGTATCGAAGGTGATTCCAAATTGATGGGCCTTACTGATTTTATTATTGAGCATGACAGAAAGCACTTTATTATCTGTAAAAATAAAACTGTTTGCAACGGCCAGTTCTTCTGTTATTGTGGAAAGATAATTTTTTGCATCATCATATTCCTGCATGGCCAGAAGCCCTTGAAGGACCGACATATGATTGTTCATATCATGGCGTAAGGAGCGAAGATCATTCACGACGATGGTCATATCTTCATTTTGTTTGTGTTCCATTTCAATTTGCTGCATTTTGAGATTGGTCAGCATAATTTCTTCGGACTTTTTGGTAATTTTTTTAAGCAGGTATAGAGCCAGACAAGAAATTAGAAGCATTACAAAAATGGAAAGTGTAATGGCGATATCTGTTGATAAATACAGATTATTAAAATAAAAAAAGGTCGAGATACTAAGTGTATACAGAACGTCTACTAAAATGATTGAAAAATATTCTTTTGTAAAGTAATTGGATATTCTTTTGGATGATCGAATTAAGAAAAATATTATTAAAAAAATTAGTAGGCGTGATAAAATAAGCCCTAATACTTGAGTGCCCGAATTCTCTGCAATATTTTGCAGGGAAGAGCCGGTTATTAACAGGGCAATTGGTATTGTGATTATTTCTCCTAAAAATATAATAAAAAAGGTGCAAATGATCCAGAGAACTTTTTTGTACAAATTGTCTTTATAAAGTGTTAATAATGCAAAAAAGAATAAAAGTAAAAATAATAGTTTGAGTGGAATATTGGGAAATATTTTTGTTGAAAGTTCTGCCGAAAACCAAAGCAAATAGGTAATGCAATAGGCTATAAGTTGTGTTTTCTTAGAAAATCGTGAAGTTAATTTATGTGATAATAGAACATAATATGCCAGAAAATCAACAATATTAAAAAAATAAGAAATAAATGTATAAAACAAATCTAACATAAATAACCTCACTAAAATTTAATAACAGAATGACTATAGAGGAACAACAATTTTTGCATAGAACAAATTATCTACGGTAAATGTAGTAATTCCATGGTAACTATCCACGATGAATCGAATGGTTTTCGTACCAATTCCATGGTAGGATTTATCTGATTTAGTTGTAACTAAGTTACCCTTTTCAAAAACAGGGGCAACAACATAGTTGTTCTGACATTTGATAACAAACTGCTTATCTGTTTTTTCATCATAAAGTGAATGTAAAAGTGTCTGCTTTTATAATAACATAACACTTATTATGGAACAAGATTTTTATAAACAAACAGTGTGTGAAAAGCATTCGTTGTTACTGTTCAGAGGTAAACTTGTAACAAAAGAACCGATGGTACTGTAAATAGATATTTATTGGAACAAAATTATGGAAATTTGATACATATGTCCAAATCATGGAACTATACGCAACAAAATTCGACAGCAGTACACAAAAGTTTGTCATCCAGTATAATGAATCGTGTCCATTGACATACATAAAGCACTTCGCGGCGGATAACCGTGAAGTGCTTCTTTTTTGGGTATAAGCTTCCCCATTACTCTTTATTTAAGAAGTTCCAAAAGCGTAGCTCTGGCCTTATTTTTCTGGTCTCCTGGATAGCTGACACCAATGCGATAACTAATGGTGTCTTTGACCTGATAAGCATCTATGGAATCATAAGAGTCATCGGATGCGTTGGTTGTTGTGATAATTTTCCACGTTTCGCCGGATGCGCTGGTGTAATCTTCTGTAGTGTAAATGCTGGAATCATCCATATTGGACGGATAATCAATATCAACGTAATCCGAAATTGTGCTATGTTCCGTATAAATATCGGCAGAGGCAGAAACAGAAAGATCGGCATTTTCGCAGGAATAACTCTCAAGGAAAGAGATATAGCAAATATTGCCGGATCGATCACCAAGTGCAGTGACTTCGACGTGTTCAGGTGTCTGCGGCAATTTTATAGGCTTTAATTTATCGTATCCGATATAAGCAAGTGCTTCGTCTTCTGAAGAGAAACTTTTATAAACAGAACCCGGAGACCAGCTGTTGATTGGCTGGTATGTTTTGTACTGTTGGATAAAAGTGTCTTTTTCATCCCGGACACTTCCGGTAATTTCGGCATCTGCGACTTTCGTAATTGCTTCGGTCAGGCGGTATCCTCCTTCGGAAAGGGAGGAATAGACAGTATTTAAAATACCGGCTTTGGCAAGAAGTGCCTGAAATTCGGTGGCAGAATTGCGGAAGTATGCACAAGTGCCACGAAAGTCCTCTTCGCCTTGTTCTTTTGTGTAAGTAAAATCTGTTTTTTGACCGTCCAGCGAATAGGAAAATGTCACACTGCCAAGATTTTCGGTGCAGACAAGAATAACCATGGCATAGTTTTTCATGGTTCTTTCCAGTTCTGTCTGTTGGGATTTCTTAAAAGATCCATCGAGATTCATTGTCCAGCCATATGGCTCATCGGTTGTCTGCAATTCGTGTGTTGCAATCGGAAGTACATCATTGATTCCGAGCGCCGTGAGGGTTTTTCCGTTGTCAGACATGCTTCCGACATAAGGGTGAATGGTGTTATAAATCTGTGCGGCCTTTGGCTGGATGGCAGTACCGTTTTCCCATGCAATCCAGTCGTTGACATACACTTTTTCAATCTTATGCTTTTCGGTGGTCTCATTGGAAAAAGTGTTGTTTTTGGATGCAGACAAACGGTTGGCCCGGACATTGATTGTGATAATTCCGGGATTGTCAGCATCGACCGTGTAGTTTATGCCAGATACGCCAAGTGAGTGATCGGTAAGAGATCCATTAATCTGGATTTTTTTGGAATCTGTCACGGTCACAGAATAATTCATCATGGATGTATCCGTCATGGAACGTGGGGAAATGTATACTTTCCATCCCCAGAATCCGGAAAGCAAGAGAGCAACCATTAAGACCGAGGCCAGAATCCGGTTCCGGTTTTTTTGGCGGTTTTTCTTCAAAAAATCTATGGTGGATGCGTCCGCCGGATCTTTTTCAGGAAGTGATTCCGGTGCCTGCATGGCAGCAAGAATTCGCCGGCAATCATCGCAGTTTTTTACATGAGATACAATTGCGGTGTTTGTTACATCGCTTGTGAGATGGTCAACATAACTTGGCAACAGATCCTGTACAACTTCGCAGGTCAACTCATTTTTCATATACATACAGCTCCTTTCTTATAAAAGTTTTTCTTTACCGCGATAAAACATTACGCGCGCCCAGTTTTCGCTTTGTCCCATAATCTGCCCGATTTCCCGGAAGGAAAGGTTACCGAAAGCCCGTAGGTAGATCACTTCCCGGTATGGTTCTTTCAAGTCGTGAAGATGCTGCAACAACTCCATTTTTCCCATGGAAGAAAGTACTTCCTGCTCTGCGGATGGAGAAGGGGTAATATGTGCCTCGGCATCCGTCAGATCCTCGTGCAGTGGGTGCTTTCGCAGGTAGGACAAATATTGATTTTTGGCAATCGCACAGAGCCAGGTAGTGATTTTACAGCTTCCGTCGTAGCGATTTATACTGTTGACTGCCTGACAGAACGTTTCCTGGGCCAGTTCTTCCGCAATGTCCGGATTGTGGACCAGTGACATCAGATATTGGTAAACCATCTGAAAATGCTGGCGGTAAACGGCGTCCATGTCCTGCATGATCGGGCTCCTTTCTTGTGGAATATTGATTGGTTACATGGATTAATGCATAAAAATGTGATTTCGTTACAAAAAAAATAAAAAAAATCAGCCCGCGATTATGCGGGCTGTGTTCTTAGGCAATGTTGCGGCGAATTTCTTTGTACTGTCTTTTTTTAAGAGGATGAATCTTGCCACAGTTTTTACACATAGTTCCTCGCTTTTGACAGAAACCAAATGTTGGAATATGAAATAACGTAAATCTCCAAATCTTTCGGAAAAGCATCTGTGGAGCAAAATGACCACAATTCTCACATTGTACCGGCTGAAGTTCTGCGTCAGTTTTTAAATCTGTTCTCGTACCATATATAATAAACATTATTGTGTACCTCCGGTTATATTTTTTAATAAATTCATGATATCATCAAAATCTTTTGACTGTTTCTTTGAAATGCCGATGACATGTTGCTGACCATCTGCTGTATCAAGAGCAATTCCGGAACCATTTATCGGATGCCCGTTCACCATACTTGTTTGATAGACATTTATGACATTATCCAATGGAACGACATGAAACCCTTCTTTTTCCGCCAGAAAATCCATTGCATAATGCGGTAAGATCAATAATCGCATGGACTTGGATAAAGTTTGTGGACCAGTTTGAAAATCTTCGTATATAGCCTGAAGCTGTCCGTTGGATTCGAGCATATCAGCCTTTTGGCGGATTGCCTTTTGGCGATGATTGACAGCACTCTGGAACATGAGCGCAATGATACCAACAATGATGCCGACTCCAAAAAATGGATATCCGGCCGACAAAGTATCATAGGTGGTATCCAAATAGCAGGACCCCAAAAGGGTATCCACATCTGTGCTTGTTAAACCATAGGTTTCCAGTAAATAGGTTTTGGCTTCAGCCGGTAAGGTCTCGCTTTTTCCTTTGATCTCCACTGGTTTGTAAGAAGCAAGTTCTTCTGATGTAAAATCGCTGGATAATACAGGAAAATCATTCTTAGGATTCAAACCGACAACATACATGTTGCTATCTTCGCCGACGGCGAGCTGAAACTGCGTATTCTTGTACTTGTCACCTACCCATTTGGCAAATGGCTCATCTACGCATAAGATTTTGGTCTTGGCAAAGCCTTCTTTGTTACCATCATAATCGGAATAGGCAGGAAGACATTTTATAACACCGAAACCAATGCAGAGAGCACATAGTATATAAATAGTTACAAATACACCGGTAAATGATTTTTGTACATTTACCAGATATCTTTTGAAATTTTCCATATTCATTTGTTTTCTCCAATTTATTTCATAAACATTATAAACTCCATAGTAAATATAGAGAATTTTTGTATACAAGTCAATTGTACGAAAGTCCTAATTTTAGCGATTATAGGGGAAATTTGTCGTAAGCATATAGGAGAAAATAACTATTTACATCAAAAATTTGAAACGTTATATTGATTACTTACATACCGATGAAACGGTTGTTGAAAAAGGAATCGATCACGTTACTGAATCAACCAGGCGAATAAACATAAAGACCACAAAATCATTCTGGGAAAATGAAAGGATGGTTGACAAATCCACCGGACAATGTCTATAATAAATGCAATTGAAGCATTGAAAGCGTAGACGGGAACAAGTACCGATTTGTGGAATGCACAGAAAGCAGCCGGGTGATGAGAGGCGCGCAGAAAGCAGATATGGGAATACATCTCTGAGCTTCACACCGAACGCAGGATTAGGTCAGTAGGCTGTGACGGAGTGGTGCACGTTAAGAGCACTGGAGTGTTGTCGGACACTCACAAAGGTAAATTGTGTGAGCAATTTACAAATTAAGGTGGTATCACGAGTAATCCCCCTCGTCCTTATGTGTAGGACGAGGGGATTTTTATTTTTAGATGAATTTTTGAAAACCAGAAAATGAGGAGGAACAAAATGACAGTATATGACGAATTAGTTGCCCGCGGCCTCATTGCCCAGGTAACCGATGAAGAAGAAATCAAAGAATTAATCAATAATGGAAAAGCCGTATTTTACATCGGCTTTGACCCGACGGCGGACAGCCTTCATGTAGGACATTTCATGGCGCTTTGCCTTATGAAACGTCTTCAGATGGCAGGAAACAAACCAATTGCACTGATTGGTGGCGGAACAGCTATGATCGGTGACCCGTCCGGACGTACCGACATGCGTCAGATGATGACAAAAGAGACCATTAACCATAATGTAGAGTGCTTCAAGAAACAGATGAGCCGTTTCATCGAGTTCGGCGAAGATAAGGCAATGCTGGTAAACAATGCAGACTGGCTGATGGATTTAAATTATGTAGATGTATTGCGTGAAGTTGGTGCGCATTTCTCTGTAAACCGTATGCTTACCGCAGAATGCTACAAACAGCGTATGGAGAAGGGATTAAGCTTCCTGGAATTCAATTACATGATCATGCAGAGTTATGATTTCTATACCTTATTCCAGAAATATGGATGTAATATGGAGTTTGGTGGAGATGATCAGTGGAGCAATATGCTTGGTGGAACCGAGCTGATTCGTCGTAAGCTTGGAAAAGACGCATATGCCATGACCATCAATCTGCTTTTGAATTCCGAAGGAAAGAAGATGGGAAAGACACAGTCCGGTGCCGTATGGCTTGATCCAAACAAAACATCCCCATTTGATTTCTTCCAGTACTGGAGAAACGTATCGGATGCGGATGTATTAAAATGCCTGCGTATGCTGACATTCCTGCCACTTGAGCAGATTGATGAGATGGACAAGTGGGAAGGCGCACAGCTGAACGAAGCAAAAGAGATCCTTGCATTCGAGCTTACCAAGATGGTACACGGTGAGGAAGAGGCAGAGAAAGCAAAAGAAGCTTCTCATGCATTGTTCTCAGGAGCAGGAGCATCTGCTAATATGCCTACGATCGAGGTGAATGCAGACGATTTTGCAAACGGAACAATGGACATCATGGCTGTATTAGTAAAAGCCGGCCTTTGCGAGAGCCGTTCTGAGGCACGCCGTGGTGTGCAGCAGGGTGGAGTCAGCGTTGATGGAGAGAAAGTAACAGACATCAGCACAACCTATACACTGGATGATTTCGCTGGCGAAGGCAAGGTTGTAAAACGCGGAAAGAAGAAGTTTGCAAAGGTAGTTGCAGTAAACTAGAAGTTCGTGTTGACTAACAGATTGTCTCTCTGTTATTCTTTTAGAAAGCCATTCAAACGGGTGGCAGCATAACGCTTTGTAAATTTTATAAGGCACCATGTGAGGGAGTAGTTCGCACACAGTGTGGTTTGTCAACAGTCCCGGTCGTATGACCTGGCAAATCTTAAAGAATGAGACTCATGTATACATTGATAGAGGTAGTCTATCTTTGTATGCGTGAGTTTTTTGTTTGTTTAATAGATGGAATTGCTATGTAAAAAGCACACCGGATGTATGTTATGGACTACAAAAGAGACACTAGTATATATTTAGAAAACGCTATACTAGGAGAAAGGGAGAAGATGCATGGCACTAATTATCGAGTTGTTTTTGATCGGTGTTGGTTTGTCCATGGACGCTTTTGCAGTATCAATCTGCAAGGGACTTGGAATGGAGAAAATCAACAAAAAGCAAGCATTTACCATTGGTTTGTACTTTGGAGGATTTCAGGCGCTGATGCCATTGATCGGCTGGTTTCTCGGAATCCGATTCCAGCAGTATATTACCTCGATCGATCATTGGATCGCATTTATTCTGCTTGTATGTATCGGTGGAAAGATGGTTGTGGAAGCCGTTCGTGACAGAGATCATGAGGTAGTGGGAAAAAAGGATCAGCCACTTGATCATAAGGAAATGTTTCTTCTGGCAGTAGCGACAAGCATCGATGCACTGGCGGTAGGAATCACATTCGCACTTCTTGATACACCGATCATAGAAGCAATTGTAATCATTGGCTGTACCACATTTGTACTTTCTATTGTGGGCGTGATCGTAGGCAATTTCTTTGGAACACGTTACAAAAAGAAGGCGGAGATTATAGGAGGAATTATTTTAATTCTGATTGGATTAAAAATACTTCTCGAGCATTTGGGCATACTTCCATTCTAAAGAATTGGAGTATCGAGGACAGAACGAAAAAAGGAGATTATTATGACAGAGTTTATTACAAACTGCGCATTGCCACTGGCAATATTATTTCTGGTAATTGGATTTGTATTTCTTGTAAAGGGGGCAGATATTTTTGTTGAAGGAAGTTCAAGTATTGCCAAGAAGTTTAAAGTACCGTCCATTATTATCGGACTGACGATTGTTGCAATGGGAACATCACTGCCGGAGGCAGCCGTATCCGTGACAGCTTCCATTGCAAATAAAAATGCACTTGCTGTCAGTAATGTTATTGGATCGAATATTTTTAACCTTATGATGGTAATCGGTGTGTGTGCGATCATGACACCGGTAGCTGTCAACAAAGCAACTTTAAAAAGGGATTTTCCGTTTTCTGTTATTTGCGCTATTTTGCTTTTGGTTCTGGGTCTGATCGGACCAATGTCATTGGGACATGCAGATGGTGTCATTTTCCTTATTCTCTTTGCGGGTTTTATTGGACTTATGATCTGCAGTGCCCTGAAAGCCAGTAAGGAAGGAAATGCGGTTGCAAGTGAAGAAATTGAGGCGGCAGAGGAAATCAAAATTATGCCGGTATGGAAGAGCCTTTTATTCATTGTAATCGGAGCAGTTGGAATTGTTATAGGTGGCGATGTGGTCGTAGACAGTGCAAGTAATATCGCCGCAAAATTCGGAATGAGCCAGACATTGATCGGATTGACCATTGTGGCTGTCGGAACTTCGCTTCCGGAGCTTGTGACTTCCATCGTTGCAGCCCGTAAGAACGAAGTCGATATGGCATTGGGTAATGCAATCGGTTCTAACGTATTTAATATCCTGTTTGTTTTGGGTGTTGCAGGCGCAATCAGCCCGATGGCGTTCCTTACCGAGAATGTGATCGATATTGTAATTCTTGTTGTGTTCAGTTTGATCGTATGGCTTTTTGCCTGGACGAAGAAAGAAATCAAGCGTGGCGAAGGTTTGATCATGGTGCTGTTGTATGTGCTGTATGTTGTGTATATTTGCATGAGATAGATGATCAGGAAAGGTGGAATATGGAACAGCAAATAAAGGATAATGTATACGATGAAACCTTGAGTGAACAAGAAAAAGAAAAATTAAAGGAAGTAGCGGGTGATCTGTATGAAGAAGTAGAGAAAACATCGAAATGATAGAACTTTATGATCTCGCCACTTTACAAATCCGAATGAATCGGTTATTATTTGGATATACTATGATATAGAAAACACTGGGAAAAAGAAAGTACATCAGCAGAATCTTTACAGAGAAATTTCCGGTAAGGCTGAGAGGAAATGAGGGAAAGCGGATGGAAGATGGCTTTGGAGTGGCAGAGACGAACTGGAGATAAATGCATGAGCAATCAAAGGCCAGGCTCTGACGGGACCGCCTGTTATTGCGGACAATGAGGCTGATATCGTTGGGTATCAGTGAATAGAAGTGGTATCACGGGATTATAGCTCGTCTTCTGGATTTCCGGAAGATGGGCTTTTTTACATTTATAAAAAAGGAGCAAAACCATGGCAAATAAGGGAAAGTATTACATGACAACTGCGATTGCCTACACATCTGGCAAGCCGCATATTGGAAACACATATGAGATCATTCTTGCGGACGCAATCGCAAGATATAAACGTGCAGAAGGTTACGATGTCTATTTCCAGACAGGAACCGACGAGCATGGACAGAAAATTCAGGAGAAGGCAGAAGCAGCTGGAATCACACCGAAGGCTTTTGTTGATGAAGTATCCACAGAGGTAAAGAGAATCTGGGATCTTGTCAACGCATCTTATGATAATTTCGTACGTACAACGGACGAAGATCATGAGAAGTGTGTAAAGAAAATTTTTAAGAAACTCTATGATCAGGGAGATATCTACAAAGGATCTTATGAGGGAATGTACTGTACACCTTGTGAGTCTTTCTGGACAGAGTCACAGCTTGTAGATGGAAAGTGCCCGGACTGTGGACGTGAAGTAAAGCCTGCAAAAGAAGAGGCATATTTCTTCAAAATGAGCAAATACGCAGATCGTCTGATCGATTACATCAATACACATCCGGATTTTATTCAGCCGGTTTCAAGAAAGAACGAAATGATGAACAACTTCCTTCTTCCGGGATTACAGGATCTGTGTGTCTCAAGAACATCTTTCAGCTGGGGAATTCCGGTAGATTTCGATCCAAAGCATGTCGTATATGTATGGCTGGATGCTTTGACGAACTATATCACAAAGATTGGTTATGATCCGGATGGCTCAAGTGAGCTGTTTAAGAAAAACTGGCCGGCAGATTTACATCTCATCGGTAAGGATATCGTACGTTTCCACACGATTTACTGGCCGATATTCCTTATGGCACTTGATCTTCCGCTTCCGAAGCAGGTATTTGGTCATCCATGGCTCCTGCAGGGCGGTGACAAGATGAGCAAGTCCAAAGGAAACGTAATTTATGCAGATGATATGGTAGACCTGTTTGGTGTGGATGCGACACGTTACTTCGTACTTCATGAGATGCCATTCGAGAATGATGGTGTCATCACATGGGATCTTGTAGTCGAGAGATACAATTCTGATCTTGCAAATATTCTGGGAAATCTGGTAAACCGTACCGTTTCCATGAGCAATAAATATTTTGATGGCTTTGTAAAGTCCACAGGCGTTACCGGAGAAGCAGACGCAGATCTTAAAGCAGTTGTAACAGGAACAAGAGACCGCATTGCAAAGAAGATGGAGAAACTTCGTGTGGCAGACGCTATCTCTGAAGTATTTGCGCTGTTCCGCCGCTGCAACAAATACATTGATGAGACAACGCCTTGGGTACTGGCAAAGGACGAGGCACAGCAGGATCGTCTGGCAGAAGTACTTTACAACCTGACCGAATCCATTACAATCGGTGCAAGCCTGCTTCACTCTTTCCTTCCGGAGACCGCAGAGAAGATTGTTGCACAGCTTTCTACCAGCCTGCGTGATTTTGATGACCTTGATAAGTTTGGTCTGTACGCAAACGGAACAAAGGTAACTGAGACACCGGAAATCCTGTTCGCAAGACTTGATGCAAAAGAGATTATGCCTAAGGTAGATGCAATTCAGGCAAAGCAGAAAGAGGAGTATGAAAAGGAGCAGAAGGCATTAAACGGTGACGCTGATACAGCAGAGGAAGCTGCAATCGATATTGAACCAAAGGATGAGATTACCTTTGATGATTTCATGAAGCTTCAGTTCCAGGTTGGTGAAATCCTTTCCTGTGAAGCAGTTCCAAAATCCAAGAAACTTCTCTGCTCCCAGGTAAAGATCGGTTCTCAGGTAAAACAGATCGTATCCGGAATCCGCAAGGATTATTCACCGGAAGAGATGGTCGGCAAGAAAGTTATGGTTCTTGTGAACTTAAAGCCAGCCAAGCTTGCAGGCGTTTTATCCGAAGGAATGCTGCTTTGCGCAGAGGATGAGAATGGCCAGCTGTCACTTATGACACCTGAGAAGCCAATGCCTTCAGGAGCTGAAATCGCATAACAGATAAAACAGGAGGATCGCGTATGGAAATCCTTGATATTGTAGATGATAATGGAATACCTACCGGAAAGACGGTAGAACGTAAGACTGCCCATAGGGAAGGCATCCAGCACCGCACGGCGCATCTTTGGATTGCGCGCAAAAAGTGTGGAAATATCGAACTTCTCCTGCAGAAACGATGCATGGAGAAGGATTCCTTTCCGGGCTGTTATGACATTTCCAGTGCGGGACATATCCCGGCAGGAATGGATTATGTACCATCCGCTTTGCGTGAACTTCGCGAAGAACTTGGAGTTACCGCAAAGGAAGAGGATTTGATATTCTGTGGCAAAAAGCGTGTCACTGTCACTTCCGAATTTCATGAGCACCCGTATACGGACCGGCAGGTATGCAATGTATATCTGATGTGGCTGGATCGGGAAGCAGAAGACTTTGTCGTTCAGAAAGAAGAAATCGACAGTGTTATGTGGATGGAGTACCAGGCATGCCGAAAAGTAGTCATTGAAAATACAATTCCAAACTGCATTGACATCGAGGAATTAGATATGCTGGAGGAACATTTTCATGATATTTGAGACACATGCGCATTATGATGACGAGCGATTTACAGAGGATCAGGAAAGTGTGCTGGCGGATCTTCCACGCAAGGGAATTTCACCGGTCATCAATGTGGGAGCTTCTATTGCATCCACCAGGACGACATTAGAACTGGCACAGAAATATGATTTCATCTATGCAGCAGTCGGCGTGCATCCGAGTGATATTGATGGTCTCAATGAAGAGACATTTGCGTGGCTTACGCAACAGACCACATATGAGAAAACGGTCGCAGTCGGAGAAATCGGACTGGATTATTACTGGGATAAAGAAGCGGATGTGCAGGAACGGCAGCGGTATTGGTTTACCCGCCAGATGGAACTTGCGCATCAGGCAGATCTGCCGGTCATCATCCATTCGCGGGATGCGGCAGAAGATACAATGGAAATTGTGCAAAAAGAACACGAAGCCGGAATTACAGAGCCGGGCGTAATCCATTGTTATTCCTACTCACCGGAGATGGCACAGGAATTTATCAGGCTTGGATATTACATCGGTGTAGGTGGTGTGGTAACGTTCAAAAATGCGAAGAAACTGGTGCGTACAGTGGAAGAGATTCCGCTTGAGCGGATTCTTCTGGAAACTGACTGCCCATATATGGCGCCGGAACCACACAGAGGTACGAGAAACGATTCGCGTAATATTCCGTATATCATTGCAAAGATTGCAGAGATCAAAGGTGTGACACCGGAGATTGTGGAACAGACCACAAGAGACAATGCATTTCGATTGTTCTCCCGTGTCCGTGTATCAGGATAAAAAGTAAAGGGTGTGTGAAAAACGAAAGTTTTTCACACACCCTTTTGTATGCTTTATGCATATGTATACAAGGGAAAAATCCAATTAATTATTGCTTGTTGGAATGTATGGGCGAATCGCACCAGCGAGCTGTGCAACCGGCATACTCTGTAACCATATACGTCCCGGTCCGGTAACTACGGTATTGAATAAGCCCTCTCCACCGAAGAGAATATTCTTTACACCCGGTACGGTCTGGATATCGATGCTGCAGGTTCCTGTCATTGCTGCAAGGTATCCGGTATCGATGACAATCTGCTGACCCGGAGCCAGTTCATACTCTTTTACGTAGCCGTCAAATTCCAGAAATGCAATGCCGTTTCCGGAGATACGCTGCATAATGAAACCTTCTCCGCCGAACAGGCCACTGCCGAATCTCTTCTGGAAGAAAATGGACATTTCTACGGAGGCACTGGAAGCTAAGAAAGCACTCTTCTGTGCAACAATCTCCTGTCCCGGTGCGATTTCAAATGCACGGATAGATCCCGGAAAACTGGATGCGAATGCAATCAGTCCGTTTCCGTTTCTTGCTG
>ERZ1673740.369-NODE-369-length-54028-cov-176.073926_pt1 | contig 54028 bp, 45 predicted proteins | sample MGYA00580221_ERZ1673740 | MGnify/ENA primary metagenome ERZ1673740 (study PRJEB41218, sample SAMN15661786) | gut metagenome | host: Homo sapiens | place: Canada: London | collected 2015-08-20/2019-03-30 | study: EMG produced TPA metagenomics assembly of...
ACAAGCCCATTGGCAGAATTAAGTATGCACTAAATTAATTCCGCCAACAGGTTATTGGATAGAGTTTCTGAAGACACATTCCCTCTTTATAATGGTGAAGTTCCAGTAATTATGGCCAATGGATTGCCCATGATGGCTATGTCTTACAATAACGCTAGAGATTGGAATCGTTCCTATGGCAGTAAACTTGAGAAATTGCTGGAACAGTTTTTTAAGGTGAATACTCAACAGAAAGTTGTTGTGGTGAGTTTCATGCATAATGCCGAGTTTGTACGTAGTTTATTTTATAGCATTGATAAATTTGGTAGGGGGCTGTCTTTCGTGATTGCTAATGATTCCGATAATAAAATGGCTTCGCTTCATGATGATTTGGCGGATAATATCATTAATTCCGGGCTAACGCCTTTGGAAGTGAATGAATGTATAAGTCGCTATTTGCCAAAGAGGGGTGAAAATAATGAACCAGCTACATATATCTTTCCTGGTAAAGATGGATCTTGTGTTGTTAAAGCCATTGAAATGCGCTCTTTTGAGGAAAATTTTGAGGTGTTGTATCAAGGAATTGAAGAAGGTTATCAAGAAAAAGAAGAAGACTTTTTAAGGGGATTATGCTCATTAACCTGGGAAGGTGCTCACCGAAAATTTGCATCAGTTAGAAATAAGCATTATCAGCAGTATGTTGCTAAGGTGGAAAAAGCATTGATGCAAGGAGATAGGTCTCTTATGCTTATCCATGAACCTGGATTTGGTGGCACAACTGTTGCGAGACAAATAGCTTATGACTTACATGATAAGTTTCCGACGCTTGTATTGAAACAATATAAAGGGGTATCCTTAAAAACCCAGTTGGAACATATATATGATATTACAAGCAAATCTGTGCTAGTTATTGCTGAGATCCCGCAGGTGGTTTCTAATGATGAATTTGAAAGATTGAAAGACCAGTTAAGCTCTACAAGGCCTATTCTTTTGTTGGGTGTAAAGAGAGGAACACCATCTAAGGATAAAGCTGTAAATAATTTGGTTGTGACTGATTGGGGAACAGATGTATGTCTGCTTGTAGATAAATTCAAACCATATCTGAATAGATACCCATCTCAGATTCAAAAAGAGAAGGAGAATATGCTTGATAAAATCGTAAGAGAATCAAGTGAAGCTTATGAGCGTACTCCTTTTTTTATAGGTCTGCTTACTTTTGACGAGGACTTTTATGCGATTCATAGCTATTTGAAGAAGTTTGTAAATGCAATACAACACAATGAAAACCAAAGAAAAGTCCTCATTTATCTTTCTTTGTGTGATGTTTATGGTGTGAAAAAAGCATTACCTGAAGGATTTTTCGCTTCTGTTTTTAATGAGCAAGATAAAATAGGAAGTTTTAGTCTTGAGACTAGATTCAACCGAGCTGATGGCATTGTCAAGTCTTTGCTCTTGCTTGATAGAAATGCAGGACAAAAAAATGGCAGATTAGACATCCGTTCTTCTCTCAAAAGCTGCTCCCAATGTTGCTGAATGGAACTGAAGCCGCTGACAATGGTAGGCTTATGAATCTTGGCTCGTATTGTAAGCAACTCATTTCTGAAATTGCAATGAGTAGCTATAGAGAGTTGCTTGAAGAAACGATTTTGCAACCTCTGATTATTGGAACAAAAGCTGATAGAGCAGGAGAAAACTTTACAAAGCTTGTAACTGATATGGATGCAGCTAGTCAAGAGGATGTTTTTGTTAATTTATGTGTTGATTTTCCTGAAAATCCACACTTCTGTTCACATTTAGCAAGATATTATTCAAAAAATAAGGATTTTGATAATGCCATAAAGTATGCAGACTTGGCTTTGGAAATCAGTGTAGAGAAAGATTCTATGTTGTATCATATCAAAGCTATGTGCTATTATCGAAAAATTAAGTCTATAATTGATTCTTTTAATAGCAAGAAGATTAAAAACAAGGAGGTAGAACAGGAAAATCTGAATTTTATTTTACAGAGATTATTGCCACTAGCTAGCGAAAATTTCGAGTATGCTCGCTGCTATCAGCATGATGATGAGAAAGAGGTAACATACCTTCCGAACATTTACATGTTGATTAATGTTTTTGACTATGCCATAGATGTAAGAGAATTGGAAAAGAAGAAAGTGTTAGGAGAGGCTATAACACCATATTGCCGTTGGATAGATGATGCACAGAATTTATTGGATGCTCTAAAAAATGCTTATGTATCGGATGAATCAGAACAATATACTCTCTGTGAGGCTACGATGTGGGAATCTATCAAGGATTTTTCTGAGGTGATAAGTTTGCTTAATAGTCAAATTGACAAGGGGCAAAATATTCGCTTAGTCAGAAGATTGTTGGTTAGAGCTTATATTAAAAAGAATGATAAATATAAAAATGAAAATAAGACCAATTCAAGACTTCTTTCCTTGATGGAAGAAAATATCTTAAGTGACCCTAACGAAGTGAATAACTATATGCTCTGGTTTAATGTTGCTCGTTATTCTCATATGAATATGGAAACGGTTTTGGGAAAAATGAATCAATGGAAAGGTTTGAATCCGACCAAAGATGTATTGTTCTATTGTTTTGTATTCTATGCTATCAAGGCTATAAATAATGATTCTACAGCTGCTGGTATTGCCATTAATTTATTGGATCAATGTAAGCACGCTCCAGGTGTGGACTCTGTTTATATCAAAGAGTGGTTTGTGAATGATGGACTTGGCATCAAGAAAAAAGCAGAGTTGAGGAATGGGGTTGAGGAACGAAGAAGAGTATATGGTACAATTTCCATATATAAGCATCCTGGAGATGCTCGTATAACTCTTGATTGTGGTCTTGAGGTATTTTTCAAGCCTTCTGTAAAGGGTATTACAGAAGCTAATCTTCATCATAAAGTGAGCTGCTTAATCGGTTTTTCTTGTGATGGTATTAGAGCGTGGGATGAATCTGTAAAGTTGGAAGAATAGAATCTTGCTAAGGAAAATCTTGGTTTGTATCAATTGTAATGTGAGGTATTAATATATATCATTAGTGTCCAATATTTATTGGCACTAATGATACTATTCTATTTGCCAAATTCTACCAAGATGTATTAACCAAGGCAAAGATGGTATATGGCAGAGAAATGAAAATATAGGAGAAAAATATGAAGTCGAATATTATTTTTGCACTATTTACGGCATTTATGTTAATAGCTATTGCTGTAGGTTTTTACATGCAATGGAATTCTACAGTAGTAGCTATATTGTTTGGAGTGTTTTTTGTGGGTACCATTTGCTATTTGATAGGTATTTGTAGACATTTGATTATGCCAAGTGTTATTTCTTGTAAGGATAAGATACATAAAGCCTATCGAAAATACATTCGCAGAATAGCTGTCAATTGTGGTCGCAAAATCAACCGATGGAAATTAGAAGATATGGGGGAAAACCATATATCTTTATTGTCTCCTATAGACGATTTCAAGAGACATAAAGAATATCTTATTCGTCTAAAAAATGCGATAGTCCAACCAAATGTATTCAATATAGCTTTGACTGGCTCTTATGGAGCAGGCAAGAGTTCTATACTTAAAACTTTCAAAGCATATTACCCGGAATATCATTATGTGAATGTATCGCTTGCGTCTTTTGTCGAGGTAAATATGCCGGAAAGTGATATTACACCAAAGGGCAAAGAATACAGTTTTGAGGAACAGTTGGAATACAGTATATTGCAACAACTCTTCTACCATGTAAAAGCAACAAATATACCAGAATCAAGATTTGGGCGTATAGAAAGAATATCTAAAAAGAAACGGATTTTGATGGCTCTGGGCATATTACTGTTTGTTGTAGCAAACTTATTTCTGTTTTGTCAGAAACAGGTAACCAAGTACTTCTTGATTCCACCAGAAGTCTTGAAATATTCATTTTTATTTTGGATAAGTATATCTGTATTCGTTTTTGGTATATGTGTTATTTTGTTCCAACTTATTCTTTTCATAAAGAAGATTAGTATTAAGAATCTAACGTTAGATAAGGCTACGTTAGAATTTGAAGAGAAGAAGAATGTTTCCATTATGAATCGCTATTTGGACGAAATCATTTATCTCTTCCAAGAAAAGAAATATGATGTGGTTATATTTGAAGACATTGACCGTTTTGAAAACACACATATATTCACAAAACTAAGGGAATTGAACTTAATTCTCAATCAATCAGAAGAGATTGGCAGAAGAATCGTCTTTCTATATGCACTGAAAGATGACATATTTGCCAATGCGGAAGAGCGTACAAAGTTCTTTGATTACATAGTTCCTGTTATTCCTTTTGTTAATGTATCAAATTCTGGAGACTTGTTCAGAAGAAGAATAGCGGAGTTGAATATTCCTGAAACAGACGTTCGTTCATCGTTCATTACTGATATATCAGCGTTTGTAAACGATATGAGGGTATTAACCAACGTTGTGAATGAGTTTGATCTCTATCGTAATTTACTTGACCCGAAATTGAATAAGGAAAAATTATTGGCTATGATTCTGTATAAGAATCTCTATCCTACTGATTTTTCTTTGTTGCATCAAAACAAGGGCGTGGTTTATGAAACATTCATGTCTGCTGACAAGTTAAGAGATGATATAGAAAAAGACGACAGGGCGCGATTAGAAGATATTGATTTGAAAATTCAAGCAATAAACGAAGAAAACCTTAAATCTATTGAAGAACTGCGTGCAGTTATAATTGGCAAGTTAATGAAATTATGGCCAGGCCTTGGTTGGGAAATATACAGCGATGGAAATAAAATAGATATAAGTAGTTTATACTCAGAAAAGAATATACAGCATATTCTTGAAGGGAATATATTCTTTAGAAATACCTACTACAATTATGGTGTAAAGCATCTTACAGTAGAAGAAATCAAATCTACTTTGGGAAAAAGTTATAATTATAGTAAGAGAAAAACGCAAATTCAGTCAATTGCAGATGACAAGATAGAAGGCCTAAGAGAAGAACGCAAAGTTTTTGTGGATGATATATCTGCCATGGAAAAATATACACTCGTAGATATTGCAAAATTAGGTAGGAATATCTTTGAGCATGTAAATATAACAAAAGGCCAAGAAGAAAAATATAAGGTTCTCAAATATCTGTTGGAGAAAGGTTATATAGACGAGAAGTATTTCTTCTATATTTCAATATTCCAAGAAGGAAGACTTTCTCCTTCTGATCAAGAATTCCTCCTTTCTATCAAATTCAATGCAACAAAGGAATTTGATTATAAGTTACAAGAAATTCCTTCTCTTATTCATAATCTATCTATTGTAGATTATGACCACAAAGGAATATTGAACAAAGATTTGTTGGAATTTTGTTTACTGCATGAAGATGAGTATGAGTACGAAATCAAATGTGATGCCATTCTTAAACAAATGGTTGTTCATGAACAATATATTGATTTGCTATATAAGTTCATGCAAGAAGGCGATTGTGTACCGACATTCATCAAGCGGTTAGTCCATATTGATAAAAATGTTTGGAAATCATTAGATACGGATATGAAGCATACCAATAAGGATAAAGATATGGTTATCTCCACGATGTTTAGGTATGCAGACATAAACGACATAAGAACTGTAAATATCTCATATCCATTCAATACTTATATAAATGATAATAACAATTATTCAGATCTGTTTGAAGATATAGAACAAGCAAGGGTTCAGAAGCTTCTTGATCTGCTAGATTTAAATGTTCAATCGTTGAAAGATGACAGCAATGGTACTGACACATATTCTTATATATATGAGAACAATATGTACGCGCTGACTTTAGATAATATCAAGGTGATATTTAAGCACAATGAATTGCCTGTAGATAATTTGGATTCTGCTATTTATACTTCTATAGAAAAGACAGAACTGGATGAACTACATGGATATGTTCATCAAGAATTACCAACGTTTGTAGATAATCATATGCTTGCTCCAAGCAATACGAATGAGTCGTCTGATAGTATAGTGTCTTTAATGGATGAAGACATAGAGGTAAGCGATATTATTAAACTTATCAAGCACAATGATACCATGTGGGATGATTGTAAGGGTATTATGGATGAAAGTATCGTAAGTACTTTGTTTGTGAAGAACAAAATAAAAATGACGTTTGAAAATGTGAAACATTACTGCTCTTGCATAAGTTCATGGAATATCGACGATACACTGGTAGCATTCATGAATCGCAATGAGGAAAACTCCATTGAGGAATTTACCAAGCTTGTGGAAATTAATGATGAACATGAAATAGAGTTGTTAGCAAGTGTTGTTCAGTCTGACGATATTAATGACAATATAGCTTTCTCTGTATTCAACAATCATTGCCTAATAGATATATGGTGCAATGATTTGTCACAATTAAATGAAACGAGAGTAAGATATGTTGTAGATAAAGGCATTATTAGTATATCTCCAAGTACTTATCAAGACATAATAGCAGAATATCCACTGCTGAGCAAATGCCTCCTTTGTAAAAATCCAGATAATATTATTTCTGAGTGGGATGAATTTGCTTTTAGCATAACTACTGTTGTCGAGATGCTGAGTTGGATAGAATATAAGAAATACCATAATTTCATTTTGAATAAGATCGAAATGGAAAGTATTACTCCAACTATTGCGAATGCCTTATTATCCTATTTCAGCAAACCAAATAGTGAGTTTAACTTGTCTATATATACGGAAGCTATGGAAAAGTCAAGTAATCCTGCTCTAAAGGTTTTAGCAAGTACATGTTGTATTGCAAGAAGAATAATTGCGATAAATGAACTACCTAATATTTTTGCTAAGACAAAAGGTATATTTGAAGGACTTGAAAAACAAGGAGAGTTTTATTCTATTTCTAAGCAAGTGGAAGGAGCACAGCATTTCATGGATGCCCTACACCAATTAAAATATATTGGTCAAGTGAAAGAGAAAGGTGATTATCTGACAGGAAAAGTTATAAAACGTAAACCAAAGTAAAATGGAACTCAACAACACCCAACATAAATCATTTTTCTGGCACCTCGACTTCGAGCCATTCACCTGGCATACCTTCTATGGTGAGCAATGCTCGATAGTCTGCATCTCGTTTTTGGTGCAATGGAGCCGCCATGGTACATAACATACTGGGAAAACATTCAGAAGATATGCCAAAGGTGTTGAGGACAAAAATACTATCATTAAGAGATTACTCTAAAAGAAAGCAATAGTATAAAGCGAAACACCGCAATGAAAAATAACAAGAGCCAATTAGATATATTTCTTCTCAAACGCATAGAAGAGAATCGAGAAGAGTTAAGACACAACTTGGATTCAACCTTGCAAGTGGAGCAAGCGTGTCTTGAAGAAATTGTGAAAGGTATCAAACATTGCAAAACAAACATTACGCAGTGTAATAAGGTTTTAGATAAAGCGAGTCTTTCTGTAATGCCAGTATGGACAGCCAAGAAAGAAGCATTCATGGATAACTTGACTATTTGGAATACGTTAGGACATATACAAATGGCAAGTATCGAGATGAAGCAATATACAAAGCGGCTATCTGCAGATAATGATTCATGGGAACAACAAGATGCCATGAAAAGTGCATATATTGCTATTTATGAGACATCAGAGAAGTTGATAAAAAATACAGGAAAGATAATGAAGTTTATCAACACCAATTTTCTAAGCTATGATTATTCTGCCTTGAAAGAGGTGAAGAAATGTCTTGCAAAATTCAGGGAAGACAATGCAGACGAATTAAAACATGTGAGAAACAATGTTGCCGCTCATCGTGATAACGATGTTTGCAAACAACTTGATATTTCAGAGAATTTACATTTATCTGATGCTGTAAAGTTGGTTGTAGAATATGGAAATATCATTAACGACTTGAGGACTGTAGTTAGTCCGATCAAGGGTCTGGGAATAAAAATGTTAAATAGGGTATATGGCTGATGATGCCAATGATATAATGTGAACTTGTATAGCTATAGAATAATTAAAATGTATATGGCAGATAAACAAGAAAATTTTAAAACAGAAAAGTGGTTCTTTATTACCCATAGAAATAAATGTACGATATGCGGGAAAGAATTCGTAAATGGGGATGAATCTTTTATTGGACATTTGGATAGTGGGGAATTGGCTCATACTTGTAAAGAATGTAGTTCTAATATGAGTGATGCAAGGTCGTATTCAATCAGTGGAAATAATCACCGCACGATTCCAAGACCTTCTGCAAAGTTATGGAGATATATGGATTTAGCAAAGTTCCTTTCTTTGTTGGATGAAAGTTCTTTATATTTCACTCGTATAGATCATTTTAATGACCCTTATGAAGGTGCCTTGGGAGTTGCTACCAATGAAGATGCTTGGATTAAAATGGAAATGCAGCGAAGAGCACCATTTGTTAATTTGAAAGAATTCAAAGATGACGAAAATGATTTTGAAAAGGAGAAAAAAGAATTTGATGAATATAGACGGAAAATAAGAACGTGGCGTTTAAATAACTATATAAGTTGTTGGCATCAATCTGAAAGTGAGTCCGAAGCTATGTGGCAATTATATTCTATGGATACCCAACAAGGGATTGCCATCCAAACAGCGTTTGAACGTCTTTATCAAGCACTACCGGTTACAGCAAATTGCGAATTCGGTATGGTAAATTATATTGATTATAGCGAATATAATAATGGAACATCAGGGAAATACTTTCATACGTTTGATGCTCCTTGGTATAAAAGATTATCTTTTGCTCACGAGAAAGAATTTAGAGTGATTTCGGAATCTCCCGATTTCAATATGTTGACGGATGCACATGACTTGCTTATACCTGTGGATTTGAATCTGCTAATTGATAATATTTACTTTTCGCCAAAGGCAGATAAATGGTTTGTAAAATTAGTCTCGAATATCATTAAGAAAAAAATATGGCCTATATTGTTCAATGCTTCAGTCTAATTTAAACAGAGCATCCTTTTATTAGCAGTAAGTAAAAACAGGCTTGAGCATGCTAAGGTTCTGAATTTGGAGGATATTGATGAAAGGTTATTGCAGATTCTATAAAATAAAGCATAGCTCAATCAATGAGCTATGCTAATGAGTTTACTAAGCCGTTTCTATACGAGCGATGGTTTGAGTAGTGAAGTTATGTCTGCCTGTTAGCCATTTGGAGATTTTTGAGTCTCGCTTGTTGAGCAATCGGGCGAAATCCTTTTGAGTGAGTCCCTTGGCTTTCAGAATCTCACTAATGCGCTCGGTAATACCGAAAGACAAATCGAACTCTGCCTTTTGCTCAGCAGGTATCAATGCCCTTCTCAATTTAGCAAAAATAATATTTTTATTGATAACTTATTCACTTATAAGTGAACAATTAAGAATAATTGTCATAAGAATACATTATGGAGCAAAACAATACACCACAACACAAATCCTTCCTCTGGCATCTCGACTTCGAGCCCTTCACATGGCACACTCTTTATGGTGAGCAATGTCCGACATTCGTTACCAAAGAGAACAAGGAGGCATGGCGACGGTATCTGACAAAAGTCATCAAGAAGCATCTGAAGGCAGAGTGATGAATACACCTGAGTTCAGGGAGATAGAACTCCAGATAAGGGAAGAAAAGCTGTTGCGCATAAAATGGGACTAGAAGAGAAGACGGTCTATGGAGAAGCAACGGTGTCGCGCCAAGATGTAGCGACCGAGAATCAACTATATTCCAAAAGGGCTGAGCGTGGACTATAAAGAGGAATACTCCAAATATCTGATGCAGGAAGTAAGATTTGAACCAAGAGACAATGATGACTTCACGGCTCTGCTACGTCTGCTGGAACGATGGCACAAATATCCCCTCCATCGGTTTTGAGGGTAATCCAAAAGAGTGGTTTATCTCCATGCGCATCAATGAAGAAAAGTTCGATGATCTGCTGCATGGTAATCTGCTGATGAACGTGGCGTTTGCCTCTGCTTTGGGTATGTCAGAAAATTGATTTGGTGCAATTGGGGCACCAACTACTTGGAGGAACTTGTAGAGCAAATGTTATGACATGAAGTTCTTGCAAGGATATTCAGCTTTTTGATTATCAAGAGAACATAGTGACAGCAGCGTTTCTCGTATTCGGGCGTTTCTGATGGTTTGTCAATGATGTCCGTATCGGTCGGCGCGGATGTCCGTATCGACCGGCGCGGATGTCCGTATCGACCGACGCGGATGGTTTTAGCAGTGCTTCGACTCCATATCCCTTCGCGATTTTGACTTGATTACGAGCCATACGCCACTGAAGACGAGCACTACTGCCACGGCTTGCTTCCACGTGAAGAGGCACATGCCGCAGGCGATGCTCACCGATACCGCCACCACGGGCTGCATATAGTTGTAGATGCTCACCACGGTGGGGCGCAGCGTGCGTTGCGCCGTCTGCATGCACAGGTAGGCGATGTAGGTGCCGAAGAATACCACGAAGCCTGTTTCGAGCCATGTCTTGAGGCTGACAGCCTGCCAGTCGGTAGACGCGGCGTGCGAGCCGAGGAACGGCGTGAGCAAAATCGTAGCCCACGTGAACATCCACTTGCTCATGGTTATCGGACTGTAGCGTTTCAGAATGTCGCGATAGAGCGAGAGGTAGAGTGCGAACGACATCTGCGCAGCCACGCACAGCAGGTCGCCACGTATGTCGCCGATGCGCGAGTCGTTGGCTACGGCGGTGCTGGCTATTAGGATGACGGCACCCGAGCAGCCTACGCCCACGCCCAACGCCTTGCGCCCCGTGATGGGTTCCTTCAGAATGAGTGCTGCGAATATCATTGCGAAGATAGGCAGCGATGTGGTTACGATGGCGGCGTTGGACGGGGTGGTGATGCTCAGACCGATGGTGAAGCAACACTGGTTGCACACGAGTCCGAACACGCCGACTCCGCAGAGCACGAAGATGTCCTTGAGCGGCACGTGCTCGTGCTTGGTGAAGAGCGACGTTATCCAGAAGAACACCGCTCCGCCCAAGGCACGTAGATAGACCATATTCAGATTGTCCACCCCGCTGAGCATCGCGTCCTTGCCGATGGGAGCCATGAGACCCCAGATGACGCAGGCGGAGAGAATGGCGAGGTGGGCAATCAGTACGCGTTTGTTCTGCATTGCGTCTATACGAGGTGAGCGATGAGGTCCTCACGCTCGCCGGCGAGCATGTCTATAACTGGAATCTCTACCATTGTGTAGCATCCCGGCTGTTGGCGCATTGTAGCGCGAGCCACGTTGACGAGCACCTGACCGGTGAGTGCAGGGTTGTTGATGCTCATGGTGAACTCCATGCGCTGGTTCTGTGTCTTGCCGCTCACGCCCTTGCGTGTGAGATGTACGCCGTGGCCCATGTCGCGCACGGCATCAACCGACGGTACGGCGAACACGTGAGTCTCGTCGTTAGAGAAGTAGGGGTCTGCCTTGATAGCCGCCGTAACATCTTCGAGTTTTGCGCCCTCTTCAAGTTCTACGTACACCATGCGGCGGTGCAAACCCTCGCCCTTCGGTATGGTCATAGACAGAGCATCCTTCACGCCCTCCTTAGAGCGCACGCATACGCTATGACCCATCGACATACCTGGTCCGAAGTTGGTGTAGCTGAGGCCCTTTGGTACGAGGCTCTGCATCAGAGTGCGCACGATAGAGTCGGAACCCGGGTCCCAACCAGCAGCGATTACGCTCACCGTACCGTTCTTCTTGCACTCCTCAGAGAGAGTGCGACGATAGTCGACGATAGAAGTATGTATGTCGAAGCTGTCTACGGTGTTGATACCGAGTGCTGAGATCTGCTTTGCGTACTCCTCGCACGAGCGTGTCGGAGTAGCGAGGATAGCCACGTCCACGTCTTTCAGCTCGCGGATGTCCTTCACAACCTCGTACTGTGCCAGTTCGGCAGGCTTGTTCTCGGCACCGTGACGGCGCACCACACCTGCAATCTCAAAGTCGTCGGCAGCCTCAAGCGCCTGAATCGCATACTGACCGATGTTGCCGTATCCCACTACGGCTGCTCTAATCTTTTTCATGTCTTTCACTTTATTATAATTAATAAATAGACGTAACACATCGTATTATAGATGTGTTGCATCGTTCTTGATGAGTGCAAAGTTATAGAAAATCATTAAAACAACTTCTTCCTGTGTGGCGTTTTTTTACGTATTTTACAGTCTGTTAGGCAAAATCATTAAAAATAGGTATTTCATAATTCGATGATTATGCTTAATTTTGCAACCGTAAAATAAAAATACTCAACGACAATGAAAAAAAAATATCTTGGCAAGACCATCGGGTCGTTGCTTATAGTACTTCTTATGATGCCGTTAGGGCACGCACTTATGATTTTGATGGAGCACTTCCTTGAGCCGACAACGCTTCACTATTCGGCGTTCTTGATGGGCTTTGTAGGACTCGTAATCACCATAGCTGGTGTGTTCGTGAAAGGCGATACACGCCAGACCTGCTTCGGACTCGCCGGAGCCTTACTCTTCTGGACCGGTTGGGTGGAGTTTTTGTTCGCTTACTTTGCGCAGCGCTTCGGCGTTCATTGCGACCTTGTGGGCAACGGCGTTGTGCAGACCATGACCGAATATGTCAACGGTGTCGGCGTAAACCATACGTTCACGATAGACGGAACGCCGCTCGAAGAGTTCTCGCGTGCCGACCTTAAGGCGATACGCGGCTCCCGACCGGAGTATCTCATCATGCCTGCCACCTTCGGCATGTGGATGATGTTCGTAGTGATGTACACCTTCTGCACCCGCACCGGCTGTCTGTTCATCCGTTGGGTACAGCGACATTGCGGAATAAACGAAAAGGTGGAGTTGCGACCTATGGCGTATCATCCGAGCATAGTGATGTTCATGGAGTGGAACATCATGATGTGGGGACTCTACATGCTGCTTATGTTCTGCTACGACCCCGTATTCCTCGGCGACCATCACCCCGTGACCTACGCCGTTGCAGCCATCTGCCTCTTCGGTTCGGCACTGATGTTCAAGAAGCAGCTCTACATAAAGCAGTGGGGACGCAACCTGCGTATGGCTTACGCCACGGTTATCGTGTTCTGGACCTTAGTGGAGGTGGTTGCACGCAACGGACTCTTCAAGGAGATATGGGTCGACCCGATGAATCATGTGGTGGAGATGAGCGCAGTGCTCGCCATCTTCGTGGTGCTCATCATGGGCAGCTGGATGTATAATGTGAAGGGTGCTGAGGCTGACGCGAAGTTATTGGCATAGTTTATACATTATATAATATACAGCAATAGTAAAAGACAATATATAATAACATTAAAAAACAAAAATAATAACAACTCTTTTTATGAAAAGAATTTTTACTCTCTTGTTCGCTGTTCTCACAGCAACAACAATCATGGCACAGATGCACGGACCAATGAAGTTTGTAGGCGCTTCAAAAATGAGCGTATCAACAATGAACATTGATAATCCCAGTGACACAATATTGTTCGCTATGAACGGCATGGAGTCGGGCAACATCACTCTGCCTGCCATGAAGGGTATGCAGCAGACAATACCATCGTTCACCATCAGCGGTGCTAAATTCACGTTGGGCGAGAACCATGTCGTTACGTTTGCCGACCAGACTTTCAGCACAAAGGTGAAAGTGGACGGAGCTGAGAAGAACATCACCGGCTCATCGCTTTCAGGCACATACAACATGGCAGACAACTCGCTCTCGCTTACTGTTGTGTTCCAGTACGGCAAGATGCCGATGTCTATGACATACAGCGTGAAAGGCTACTACGTTAAGGCGGTGTCTAACCCCATCACTGTTACAGTGGGCGGACAGTTCACATACAACAACGACAATGTTACATACGAGTTGCGTCGATACAAGGACGGCAAAGCAGACAAGTTGGACGTTACTGTTCCTTCCTATACGCTCGCAAACACCATCATGGGCGACCTCACACTCGGTTCGTACACCGTGAAGGGACTCGTTTACGACGAGGCTCAGGGCGGCTACTACCGCGACTATAAGAACGACGGACTTAAGTTCCACTTCACAGCCGTTCAAGGTGGCAAGACAACAATGGACAAGGACTACGACTTCGCAACAGACAAGGATAACAACATTCTTGTAAAGTACGAAGGCAACAACGTAAGCTCTATCGTCAACACCTTCCAGGTGGGAACCATGCCTTTCGGTATCGTGTCGGTGTTCAGCGGTGCAACAACCTCAATCAATGGCGTCACCACAACGCCGTCTCACGATCTCAACACCACACCATCTCAGCAGTACAACCTTGCAGGTCAGCGTGTGGACAACAACTATAAAGGCATTGTTATTGTCAATGGTAAGAAGTATTTGAGAAAATAGTATAATGATTAAAAAAGCCATTTTACTTGCTGTTGCAACTGTGAGCATACACATGCTCACAGCCTGCAACGGCATTTTTGATGATATATACGACCAGCCGAAGCCGGTTGTGCCGGCGAAGGGGCAGCTTGTTATCGACGCAACGAGCTGGACCGACTGGTATTATGTCTCTCTGCCACGCCTGCAGCGCCTTGCAGAGGAGGGTGACGAGGACGCTCTGCTTAAGGCTCAGAGCGAGTTCGAGAAGCACCCGATACCCTTCACGCTTAGCGAGGGCAGCGAGTGGGACGGTCGTTCGGGGCAGTATCTGTACTGGTTCGACGTGTGGGGCGAAGGCATACAGAACAACGAGTTCCGCCAGCTCACCAAGACCGATGCACAGCAAGACCCCGAGGAGTGGAGCTTCGCCGTGCACCGCAACAACGTGCGCACGAACGGTGGTGCCGTCTACGAGACGCAGTACACCTCCTTCGACCAACTCCCCGAGTCGAGTGCCGAATTCGCCAACAAGGAGTTCACCGCCGACGAGTGGAGCGAGAACGAAGTGTGGAGCAGTCAGGAACAGATGCTGCTTAGTCTCGTGCCGTCGCAGGGCATCAATATTAATAAGGTGCTCTCGTCGTGGCTTGAGTTCAAGTTCAACGTGCCCCCCGACTACATCCCCAACAAGCATGTCTTCATCCTGCGACTTGCCGATGGCACCTACGCCGCTCTACAGCTCGCCGACTTCATCTCGCCAGAAGGCAAAAAGTGCTTCTTGACCATTAATTACAAGTATCCGTATTAAGGTGGTGAGGTGTTGGGGTGTTGAGATTTGCATAGGAGGGTATGGCATCCCTGCCATACCCACGCACCCTCCCAGGGGGTGCAGTGGTCTCCACTGCACCAACCAAACAGTCACTGCATTCTCCCACAGCAAGAGTGCATTCCGTGGGATAACAACGCACCCTAACATCTGTGCAGATCTGTGACATCCGTGGGAGAACAAACGCATCCCGCCATCTGTGTAAATCTGTGAAATCTGTGGGAGAACAAACGCATCCCACTATCTGTGAAATCTGTGGGAAACTCACAAGACTGCGTGGGTATGGCAAGATGCCATACCCTCCTATAATTACAAATACAATAAGATAAATGATAAAAAACATAATACTTCCGCTCGCTCTTCTCGCAACCGCGCAAGCGGCGATGGCGCAGGCAGACCCTGAACTCGACGATGTGCAGCTCGACTCCATCTTCCGCCATTATGAACTGGAGGAGGTGGTGGTGACCGGCACGCGCACGCCGAAGTTTTTGAAGGATACACCTATACAGACACGCGTCATCACGTCGCGCGACATAGCCCGCACCGATGCCACGAACGTGCAGGATCTGCTGCAGCAGGAGTTGCCCGGCGTGGAGTTCTCCTACTCGATGAACCAGCGGACCCACCTCAACTTCGCCGGATTCGGCGGACAGGGCATCCTCTTCCTCGTAGACGGTGAACGTCTCGCAGGCGAGTCGATGGACGATGTCGACTTCTCGCGTCTGCTTATGGCTGGCGTGGAGCGTATCGAGATAGTGAAAGGCGCATCGTCGGCGTTGTACGGCAGCAGTGCTGCGGGCGGCGTGGTGAACATCATCACGAAGAACGCCACAGAGCCGTGGACCCTGAACCTGAACGCACGCTACGCCAAGCACAACGACCAACGCTACGGTGGCGTGTTCGGACTCAGTTCGAAGCACTGGAGAAATGCGTTCAGTGCCAACTATCACAACAAGGACAACTACAACGTGACGAGCGCTGCCAACCCCGTGACACGTGTCATCTCCACCATCTACGGCGAGCGCACCGTCGACTTTAAGGACAAGCTGACATGGCGACCCTCCGACCGACTGAGCATCGGAGCACGTGCCGGCTACTTCTTCCGCGAGACTACGCGCACCGTGAACCTGCCCGAACGCTATCGTGACTTCTCTGGCGGCTTGCGTCTCGACTGGCTGATTACCAAGGACGACAACCTGCAGGCGAGCTACGCTTTCGACCAGTACGACAAGTCGGACTATCAGCAGCTGCGCCACCTCGACATACGCGACTACAGCAACGTGCAGAACACGGTCCGACTGCTCTACAACCACTCGTTCGGCGAGACAGCGATGCTCACCGTCGGTGCCGACTATATGCACGACTATCTCTTTAACACTTATCTCGCCGGCGCAGCACGTGAGCAGGACTGCTACGACGTGTTCGCGCAGTACGACTGGAATATCACTGACAAACTCGAAGCCGTGGCTGCTGTGCGCTACGACTATTTCTCCGATCAGTCGAACTCGCAGCTTACGCCGAAGCTCAACCTCCGCTATAAGCCCAACCGCTACCTCGTGCTGCGTGCAGGCTACGGCATGGGCTTCCGCGCGCCGTCGCTGAAGGAACGCTACTACAACTTCGATATGGCTGGCATCTGGATAGTCGAGGGCAACGAGTATCTGAAAGCCGAAAAGAGCCACAACTTCACGCTCTCTGCCGAATACTCACGCGCCAACTGCAGCCTTGCCGTGTCGGCATATTACAATAATGTAATAAACAAGATCTCTACATCGGCGCCCTATTTCAAGTCGATAGAAGACAAGCTGCCCTATTTGCCCTATACCAACCTCGCCAACTACAGAGTGTTCGGCGCAGACGTTAGTATGCAGGCACGCTGGCAGAACGGTATCTCGGCACGACTCAGCTACGCTCACACCAAGGAGCGCCTGCCGAAGGACAAGGATGGCAACACCATAAACAACCAGTACATACCGGCACGAGCCCATGCTCTGAACGCCAACGTCGACTACGACCATCAGTTCACGAAGCGCTACGGCATATACGCTTCGCTCAACGGACGCTTGCTTTCGGGCACGGAGAACGTAGAGTTCAAGAACTACTACGACGTGACCGAGGGCACGGTGCGTGTTAAGTATCCTGCCTACACCCTCTGGAAACTCTCGCTCACGCAGCGTGTAGGCAAGGCGGTGAGCATAACCACCGCTCTCGACAACCTGCTCAACTATCGCCCGAAGTACTACTATCTCAATGCGCCGCTCACCGACGGCATAACATTCCAGGTTGGCGTGTCGGTAGATATCAACAAACTTTAGGGGGTGCACTCCTAAGAACAACACCAACGGCTCGGTTGGTGCAGCAGAGGCTGCTGCACCCCCTAAGAAGTGCACCAACCAAGCATAATATTGTTTAACAACTAAAAAAATGGTACTTTCAAATCTTCAGCATAGCGACCGCGTAGAGTCGCTACACCCGTTGTTCAAGACCGTGTTCGACTATGTGAAGTCGCACGACTTGCTCAATACTCCTTGCGGACGCATCGAGCTGCAGGGCGACGACCTCTTCATCAACAACGTCAACCCCGAGTGCGTAGCAGCCGACAAGCAAGTGCTTGAGGTGCACCGTCAGTATATCGACATCCACATCCTCCTCGAAGGCGAGGAGACCATCGGCTGGAAAGCTATCGAGGACTGCACGAACGAGACGAAGCCCTACGATGCTGAAGCCGACTGCGCTCTCTATGCCGAGCCTGCTTCCGCTTACGTGAAGATGCATCCGGGCGAGTTCCTCATCGTGTGGCCCGAAGACCCACACGCACCGGTGATTGGCGAGGGAAAGATTCGCAAACTCATCGTGAAGGTTAAGCTTTAGTAGTTGAGAGTTGAGAATTGAGAGTTGAGAGTTATGATTACCTTTATAGCTGAAATTCAGCGACAATAATTTTCAGCAATATTGTGTATTATAGCTTTTAGCAAAATATATTAACTTCATTGCATATCATAACTCTCAATTCTCAACTCTCAATTCTAAACTAAGATAATATCTTCGCAGCCGATCTTCTTCCAATCGAACCCAGCCACCAGTTCTTCTGCCGTCACCCTATTGGGCGACTTCTGCAGTCCTGCCTTATAAGCCAACAAGCCTATAATATCCTCTGCTTCGAAGCGCGATCGTAAAGCCTCCATGTCGAGACTGCGGTCGCGCTTCGACAGTCTCTGCCCCTCGGTGTTGCAGAGCAGCGGCAGATGAGTGAAGCGCGGTGGAGCAAATCCCAACTCCTTTGCCAGATAAATCTGTTGTGGCGACGAGAGCAGCAAGTCGCGACCGCGCACCACCTCCGTGATGCCCATCAGCGCATCGTCCACCACCACCGCCAGCTGGTAAGCCCACGCCCCGTCCTTGCGTCGCACGATGAAGTCGCCGCATTGCGTCGTCAGGTCTACGGTCTGCTCGCCGTAGTGTCCGTCGATGAACGACACGATGCCCTCGCCCTCCTCCGGCACACGCATACGTACAGCCGCCTTAGGAGGGTATGGCATCCCTGCCATACCCACGCACCCAGTAGGAGGATACGGCATTCCTGCCGTTTTCAAGTTGCGACACGTACCCTTATACACCACGCGCCCGTCGCTTTCGTGCGGAGCCTGCGTAGCCAATATGTCCGCACGCGTGCAGTAGCACGGATACGTCATACCACGGTCAGCAAGTTTCTGCAGCTCCGCCTCGTATATCTCGCCACGCTCGCTCTGATAGAACGGACCCTCGTCCCACGTCAGGCCGAGCCATTCGAGGTCGCTCATAATCAAGTCGGCATACTCCATACGCGAACGCTGCGGATCAATATCCTCAATACGCAGCACCCATTTGCCACCCTGCGCCTTTATCGAAAGCCACGACAGCAACGCACTGAACACATTGCCCAGATGCATACGTCCCGTCGGCGACGGCGCAAAGCGACCCCTCTCTATATATTCCTTATTGTTCATCTTTGTTTTATTAGGAGGGTAGGGCATCTTGCCCTACCCACGCACCCTTCTTTAGTATTAGGAGGGTAGTACATCTTGCCCTACCCACGCACCCTCGCACTGCTATATAATGACAGCTTAAAGGCTGCGTGGGTATGGCAAGATGCCATACCCTCCTATATTAGTCTGCAAAATTATAAAGAATAATCGGTTTGAGCGTAAGTTGTTGCAATAATATTCAGTTTTGTTACAAACCGATACTTATTTGCTGAATAAAACTACAAATTCACTGAATATTTCGGTTCGTTCTGCGGATTTATTTGGAAGCCTACAAAAGTTTTCTATACCTTTGCGGTGTGTTTGAATAGAAATAATAAGAAAATGAAAGGACCGAGCACGTGAATCGTCACGTCGCCCGGTCTTTTTTGTGTTTAAAAACCTTGACAAGCTTTTTACGAAACAGTTACATATAGCAAAACCGCCCGGATAGGCGTCGTTTCCGACTGTCCTATCCGGGCGGTTTATATATAAATGTATAAGTGGTATTCTATGCGTGTAGCATTAGATTTGTACCTTCACGGTTGTAGCCTGAGCATTGCATACTACAGTAACGAGATATGTGCCCTTTGCGAGTTCCACCTTTGCCTTGTCGGCAGTAGTGGTGAGTCCGCTAACAACGCGTCCCTCAAAGTCGCTCACGAGGATGCGCTTTGCGAGTCCTGCAGTCTCCGGCATACTGATCTTAACGCAGTTCTTGCCTGCAACAATGCTGAAATCCTTTGCAGCAACCGTAGAAGCTACACCGTCAACCACCTTCTTCTCAGCCAGGCGGAACACACGTGTAGCGTGCTTGCGCACATCGGTTGTGAATGTGCCCGTAGCCTCGCCTGCCTCAGCGTTCTCCATCACGTCGCGAACGGTGTATGTCTTTGTCGGGTCGAGAGCCGGAATAGCTGTGAAGTCGAATGTAGCCTGCTTCTCAGAGCTTGACATGTTGGTTACAGAGAGAGCCACGTCGCCGTTCTCGCAGTCCTTAGCGAAGACAACGAGGTTGTCAGCCTCAGAGATGAGGTCGCCCTGCTGCCCCATGCGGTCCTGGTTGAGAGCGATAAGCTCCTTGTTGCGCAGCAGCTTGAAGTCGGCATCGGTGAGAGTGTTCTTGCTTGGGTCGAACGACAGAGCCATTGGCGAAGACCACATACACCAGAGAGCGAACTGTGTAGCATACTCGTCGTCGGTCATACCAGCACCAGTGCCACCGCAGAGGTCGTTAGACGACTTACCCGTAGCGTGCAGACCGGTGCAAAGCATATCCGAATCGTTGAAGCGGTTCACACCCTGATAAGCAGAGAGATTCTTCATTGCCTCGATGCTCTGCACAACGCCTACGCCTCCGTTTGCTCCTGTCCAGCAGTCGCGTACGTCCTGCGAGATGCGCCAGCAGCGTCCGCCTACCTCAGCACCCCATTTCCACGGTTCGCGCACGCCCCACTCGCAGATGTAGAGCATAGTGTTGTTGCCAGCAGCAGCGAAAGCGTCAGCAAGAGCCTTGTAGCGCTTCTTGGCTGTCTCTACGTCGTCCGGTGCATAGCAGTAGTCGCACTTCACAACGTCTACGCCCCACTCGGCGTATGTCTTGGCGTCGATTGTCTCGTAGCCATACGAACCAAATGCGCCAGCACATGTTCTGTCAGCAGCGTCGGTATAAAGACCGAACTTCATGCCGTTCTGGTGAACATAGTCTGCAACAGTTTTGAGACCGTTCGGGAAGCGTGATGCGTTAGGCTGCGGTGTGCCGTCAGCCTTGCGTGTGCCCTGCCAGAGGTCGTCCATCATGATGTGGTTCCAACCGCACTCGTACAGACCTTTGTTCTGGAAGAGCTCTACAGCCTGCTCAATGATTTTCTGTGAGATGTTGCCCTGAACCGAGTTCCAAGAGAGCCAGCCCATGAACGGCACGGGGTGCTGCAGAGAGCTTGATACGGTGAGCGTTACGTCCTCTGATGTTGTCTCGCCGTCTACCGTGACGTTAATCTGATAAGTGTAAACACCTTCTTCGGCAACTACGCCCTCTACAATATTGCGGGCAGCGTTCCATGTAAGACCTGCAGGCAGATTGCTTACAGAGAGCTGAGCGCCAGTAACGGTAGAGCGAACCTTCTGCATGAAGCGCACGTTTGGCTGTGAGAACACAGTTGTAGCACATGCGAGCTTTGTGGTGAGCTCCTCTGCGCTCACGATGCACGGACGTGTAGAGTTCTGATCCTGGAAGACGAGATAAGCGTTAGCCCAGTCAACGTGGTCGCAGGTGTTAGTGCCGTCAGTGCCGTTTGATGTCTCAAGATAGAGATACTTCCAACCGCTGAGGTTGTCAGCGTGGATGTCTACCGACTGGTTCGAGAAGCGGTTGATAGTGCCCTTAGCCACATCCTCTGTAGCACCACCTTCAGCCTTTACGTAAACATGATAATCGAAGTTGCCTGCTTCCTTCACTTCGTCGTCAACGCCGAGCACGGTGTAGAAGTCGGTTACCGATCCGTTGAGCTTGATGATAATCTGCGACGGTCCGTGTGTGCCCACTCCGCTCTCGTACACCTTGCCACCGATAGTGATGTTGTTGCCGTCGATGCTCTTGTCCTTCTTCGGAGTGTGGTTCTCCCAACCGCACTTTGTCTTCTCAATTTCGAGCGACGAAAGACGAATGTATTCCTGACCCAAAGGAGCGTCGGGGATAGTGACTACGTTAGAACCTCCCTGCCACATATCAGTCTCGTTGATGAGCTGCGGAGCTGTGCCAGCGTACTTGAAGTAAGCGTCGCCGAGATCCACGTGGTCGCCCCAAGCCTCTTCGCCCTTGTCGAAGTTGAGAATAAGATACACTGCGCCAGTAAGGTCAACATCAATCGTTGTGCCGGTAGCGTCGTTGACATTGATAGTGCCACTCTTCACTGTTGTAGCCTGCTTGCTACTGTTATAAGTAGTGACGGTGTAGTCAACGATGCCGTGCTTAGCCTGATTAGGTGCTGCTGCATCAATACCGAAAATAGCGTGAAAACTTTTGGCACCATTCACCTTCACCACAAATTTTGAAGGAGCATGTGTGCCTACACCCGTTGTGTAGGTGTTGCCGGCTATAATAAGCGGTGTACCAAACGTAGCCTTGTCGGCATACACCTTATTCTTATTATCGTCGTTGAAATAAGTGACAGTAGTCAGGTCGAGCGAACTCAACAGACAGACGTCGTTACCAGTTGGGGGGGGTAATTGTCTCTGCTTTAGCATCAACAATGCCCAACACACTGACAAGAAGCAAAGCCATCAGTGCGCTTACGTTACGTAAAAGTTGTTTCATTGTTTTGAAATAAAAAGAATTGATTTGTTGTATTATAGATTTTCTGCAAAGTTACCTATTATTATCTGATTAGCAAAACATTACCTCACGTTTTAACAAAAAAGTTTCAGTTGCGCCAACAGAGTTCGGGTCTATTTGCTTAATTGCAGAATAATTTGTAATTTAGCAGCACAAAACCGAACAGTTCACTGAGAACATAAATATATTACGAACAGATGATGAGACACCTGAAACCATACCAATATTTACTTGCTGCGACAGCCGTGTCGCTGCTGATGCCTACATCTGCCACTGCTCAGGTGCAGGAGCTGAACGTGCAGCGCGACACTATCCCCACATACCTGAAGGTACAGAACAAAGGTATCGTAAACAATGCTCTCGACGTGTTGAACGGCAATGCAGCCGGTGTTAACGTTACTTCGAACGGCATGGACCGTATGGCGCAGCTCTCGTCGGTGCGAGTGCGCGGAACCACATCTATAGTCGGTGGCAACGACCCTCTTGTCATCATCGATGGCGTGACAAGTGACATAGCCACGCTCTCTACCATCTATCCTGCCGATATAGAGAGTTTCTCGGTGCTTAAGAATGCCGCCGAGACCGCACTCTACGGCTCGCGTGGTGCGTCGGGCGTTATCGAGGTGAAGACAAAGAGGGGCACGGGCAAAGGGTTCCAGATATCCTACGAGACGAACATCGGACTGGAAGCCATGTCAAAGAAACTCGACATGCTGTCGGCTGACGAGTATCTTGCTACAGTCAAACGCCTCGGGGTATATGCCAACAACGGCGGATATAAAAACAACTTCTACGATGTCATCACCCGAACCGGCTTTGTTCAGAACCATTACCTGGCTTTCAGCGGTGGCTCGGAGCGGTCGAACTATCGTGCGTCGTTCGGTTATATCGACCATAATACCATCATAAAGACCAAGGACTACAACAATTTCGTGGCAAAGATAGATGTCACGCAGCATGCTTTCGACAACCGTCTCGTCGGCGACTTCGGTGTGTTTGGCTCTACATACAAGAACAATGACATCTTCGACCCGCAGATGCTGTTCTACTCTGCTGCATGCCAGAACCCTACTTACCCTGCCGGACGCGATTCCAACGGCAACTGGACAAAGAACGGTTCTGCCTATCGTATCAATCCGCCTTCTGCTGTACTTGCCGAACGTAGCGACCAGAAGGAGATGTACTTCAATACCCACATGCGACTGCTCTACAAGCTTGCGCCGTCGCTCAATCTGTCGGCATTCGGCAGCTACTCGTACACCTCCAACGAGAACTCTGAGTTCTGCCCGACATGGGTGTGGGCGCAGGGCAACGTATATCGCGGCGAGTTCAAGAAACAGGAGTATCTCGGCAATGTCTCGCTCGACTATGCCCATACATGGGGCATCCACTCGCTGTCTGCCGGACTCTCCACCGAATATCATTACCTGGAACGCACGGCATTCTGGATACGCGCCAAGGGCATAACAACAAACGAGTTCGGCTACGACAACATCGGAGTCACAGCGTCGCGTCCCTATGGCGCTACGGGCAGCATCTACGAAGACCAGTCGCTGGCGTCGGTCATGGCAAACGCCTCCTATACATTATATAATAAGTATAAGCTGACGCTCACTATGCGTGGCGATGGTTCGTCTATGGTGGGCGACGACCATACATGGGGCTTCTTCCCGTCTGTCTCGGCAGAATGGGATATTAAGAAAGAGCGCTTCTTAAGCGGTTTCGACGGAATAAGCACTCTGAAACTGCGTTCAGGCTACGGACGCTCGGGCAATCTGGGCGGCATATCTGCCTATACTACAATGAACAATGTGCAGCAGACGGGCATCGTACCCGTCAACAACACGCCGACTGTGACGCTCGGCACCATACGCAACAACAACCCCGACCTGAAATGGGAGACAAAGTCGACGTTCAATATCGGTGGCGAGATTGGACTGTGGCACAACCGCCTTATGCTTACCGCCGAGTACTACTACTCTAAGACCACCGACATGCTCTACTCCTACGATGTGCCCGTGCCACCGTTCGCCTACGACAAGCTGCTGGCAAACATCGGTGCTATGTCGAACCAGGGTCTTGAGATCGGTTTCTCTATAGCTCCGGTGCAGACAAAGGATATAGACCTAAACGTGAGCCTGAACCTCTCGTTCCAGAAGAATAAATTGCTTTCGCTCTCTGGCAACTATAACGGCATGAATATGTCGGCTGCCAACATCACAGCCATTGGTTCCATAGACGGAGCCGGACAGAACGGCGGCGACAACAACCATGTGCTCTATCAGATAGTAGGACAACCCTTGGGTGTGTTCTATCTGCCCCATTGCACCGGACTCTACAAGGACGAGCAGGGCACAATGAAGTATAGGATAGAAGACCTCGACCGCAACGGCACTATCGACTTCGGCGACGGTGGCGACCGACGCATCTGCGGACAAGCCACGCCGAAGGCAACGCTCGGCTCCAACATATCGCTGCGCTACAAGAACTTCTATATGTCGCTGCAGATGAACGGAGCCTTCGGACACAAGATATTCAACGGTACGGCATTGGCTTACAACAACATGTCGTCGTTCCCGATATACAACGTGATGAAAGGTGCGCCCGAACGTAACATTGTCGACCAGAACGTGTCCGACTATTGGCTCGAACGTGGCGACTATCTCAACTTCGAGTATCTCACCATAGGCTACAACGTGCCGGTGAAGAGCAATATAGTGCGCTCGTTGCGTGTGTCGTGCAGCGTCAACAACCTCGCCACCATCACGTCGTACAGCGGTCTGACACCGATGATCAACTCGTATGTTGTCAACTCGTCAATGGGCATCGACGACAAACGCTGCTATCCTACCTATCGAACCTACTCCATAGGAGTGAGTGTGCAGTTCTAAACAGCCCGAAATGTTTTCACCAACGTAACGATTAACGACTATGAAACATAGATTTTTCGCATTGTCTGTTCTCGCACTTTCGCTCTCGCTGGCGAGTTGTCTCGACGAAACACCAAAAGACCAGTTGCCGGAGCAGAATATCTACGACTCTGCCAACAGCCTGTATATCAACGCTGTAGCTTCGCTGTACAACTACATCGGTGCACACGAGGAGGGCGAAGGCTTGCAGGGCACATGCCGCGGCATATACGACTACAACACGCTGACCACCGACGAGGCTATCATGCCCATACGCGGCGGCAACTGGTATGACGGCGGACTCTGGGAAAACATGTACAACCATACATGGACTGCCACCGACACCGATCTGTATAACGTTTGGAAATATCTCTATAAGGTTATCGTGCTCTCCACAAAGTCGTTGGAGACGATAGGCCAGTACAAGGCGCTGCTTACTGACCGGCAGCGTGACGAGTACAAGGCGGAAGTGAGAGCCGTTAGAGCCATGTTCTACTATTATGCTATGGACATGTTCGGACGCATCCCCATACTTGAGTCGACAGCGCAGAAGACTGCCGACATACGTCAGAGCGAGCGCAGCGAAGTGTTCAGCTATATCGTGAACGAACTGCAGACTGTGGCGCCGCTTCTGCCCCTTGAGCACAGCAATCTGCAGGGCAACTACTACGGTAGGGTGACGCGTCCGGTGGCATGGTTCCTGCTTGCCAAACTCGCCCTCAACGCCGAAGTGTACACCGACAACAACTGGACCGACGCGTCACGACCCGACGGCAAGATGATATTGTTTGACATCGACGGCACACAGAAGAACGCATGGCAGGCCTGCGTCCACTACTGCGACCTGATTGCAGCCGCCGGATATTCGCTCGAGAGCGACTATGCAAGCAACTTCGCCGTGCACAACGAAAACTCGAAGGAGAACATCTTCACCATTCCGTTGGACAAGATGCTATATCTGAACGAGTTCCACTATCTGTTCCGCTCGCGCCATTACGCACACGGCGGTGCATACGGCGGAGCTTCCGAGAACGGCACCTGCGCCACGCTGCACACCATGGCTGTAAACGGTTACGGCACAGCTTCGCCCGACACGCGCCTCGAACTTAACTTCTACACGGGTAGGGTAGAGGTGGACGGCAAGTATGTAACCCTCGACGACGGCACACCGCTCCAGTACATGCCGCTCGCCGTCGAGCAGAACCTCACGGCAAGCAAATACATCGAGACGGCAGGAGCACGCATGAAGAAGTATGAGGTAGACCGCACAGCCTACTCCGACGGACGTATGCCCGACAACGACATCGTGCTCTACAGATACGCCGACGTGCTGCTGATGAAGGCAGAGGCAAAGGTGAGAAACGGAGAGTCGGGCGACGAGCAACTCAACGCCGTGCGCTCGCGTGCCGGAATGCCCTCGCTTGCAGCCACACTCGCGAACATCCTCGACGAGCGTCTGCTCGAACTTGTGTGGGAAGGCTGGCGCCGGCAGGACATGATACGCTTCGGCACCTACTGCGAGCCGTACGACATCCACACACCGTCAGTCGCCGACAAGAAGGGATACACTATAGTTTTCCCGATTCCGGAAAAAGCATGCGAACTGAACCCTAATCTCGTGCAAAACCCTGGATATTAATAAAAAGCAATGCCGACACTACAGATGTCCCATTGTGCAAATAAAAAACAAATAATGAATAATTCGTGAAATGAAAACAAAAAAATACCTCAAAATAGGTATAGTATAATTCTTTTTTTGTAATTTTGTAAGCGTAAAGGGGGTGAGACGTAAAAGTTTATGCCGCTTTCGTAGAAAAGACTTTACACATTAATAATTTAAATTATTATAACCGATTATGATTTATTCAAAAGAAGTAGACAACATGTGCGTTGTCGCAAAGGGTCCTAACCACGGACCGGCTCCAATTCCTGAGGAAGGAAAATGGATTTATGCCAAGGAGATTAAGGATATTTCTGGCTATACTCACGGTGTGGGTTGGTGTGCTCCGCAGCAGGGTGCCTGCAAGCTGTCTCTGAACGTTAAGGACGGCGTTATCCAGGAGGCTCTCGTTGAGACTATCGGTTGCACCGGTATGACTCACTCAGCAGCTATGGCTTCTGAGATTCTCCCGGGCAAGACAATCCTTGAGGCTCTGAACACTGACCTCGTTTGCGATGCTATCAACACAGCTATGCGCGAGCTCTTCCTCCAGATTGTTTACGGACGTACACAGAGCGCATTCTCTGAGGGCGGTCTCGTAATCGGTGCTGGTCTTGAGGACCTCGGCAAGGGTCTGCGCTCACAGACAGGTACTCTCTACGGTACAGTAGCTAAGGGTACACGCTACTTGGAGCTCACAGAGGGCTACATCACACGTCAGTTCCTCGACAAGGACAACCAGGTTTGCGGTTATGAGTATGTTCACCTCGGCAAGATGATGGAAGCTATCAAGAACGGTATGGACGCTAACGAGGCTGTGAAGAAGTTCACTGGCTCTTACGGTCGTACAACTGCCGAGCAGGGTGTTGTTAAAGCAATTGATCCACGTAAAGAATAATAAGGAGATACACAACTATGATTAGAAAAGTAAGTTACGAAAGTCAGGAGCGCCGCGAGGCTCAGGTTCTTGCCGCTCTCAACGCTGAGGGAATCAAGAGCCTTGAAGAGGCTAACGAGATTTGCGAAGCTGCAGGTGTTGACCCTTATCAGATGTGTGAGGACACACAGCGCATCTGCTTCGAGAACGCAAAGTGGGCATACGTTGCAGGCGCAGCCATCGCTATCAAGCGTGGCGTTAAGACAGCAGCCGACGCTGCTGAGGCAATCGGTGTAGGTCTGCAGGCATTCTGCATCCCTGGTTCTGTAGCTGACGACCGCAAGGTAGGTCTCGGCCACGGCAACCTCGCTGCTCGTCTTCTCCGCGAGGAGACACAGTGCTTCGCTTTCTTGGCAGGTCACGAGTCATTCGCAGCTGCTGAGGGCGCTATCAAGATTGCAGAGATGGCAAACAAGGTTCGCAAGAACCCGCTGCGCGTTATCCTCAACGGTCTTGGCAAGGACGCTGCTCAGATTATCAGCCGCATCAACGGCTTCACATACGTTAAGACAGAGTTTGACTACTACACAGGCGAGCTGAAGGTAGTAGACCGCATCGCTTACTCAGACGGTCCGCGCGCTAAGGTTAACTGCTACGGTGCTAACGACGTTCGCGAGGGTGTAGCTATCAACTGGAGCGAGGACGTAGACGTATCTATCACAGGTAACTCTACAAACCCGACACGTTTCCAGCACCCGGTAGCTGGTACATACAAGAAGGAGCGTATCCTCGCAGGTAAGCCTTACTTCTCAGTTGCTTCTGGTGGCGGTACAGGCCGTACACTCCACCCGGACAACATGGCAGCAGGTCCTGCTTCTTACGGTATGACAGATACTCTCGGTCGTATGCACTCTGACGCTCAGTTCGCAGGTTCTTCTTCAGTTCCTGCTCACGTAGAGATGATGGGCTTCCTCGGCATGGGTAACAACCCGATGGTAGGTGCTTCTGTAGCTATCGCCGTTGCTATCGACCTCGCTCTCAACAAGAAGTAATTGATAGTTTTATCAGTTTAAAATAATAAATCCTCCATAGTCCGGCTGCGGATTATGGAGGATTTTTTTGTAAATGGGGGAGGTTTGCCTAAATGTCATTCATTTGCCACCTTTTACTCTATTACAGTTGCGGCAAAGCATTTGGCAGTTTTCTGCGATGGTAGTGCCACCGTCACGCCATGGTTTTATATGGTCAGCCTCCATATCTTCCAATTCGAAGTGCTTGCCGCAATGCGGACAAATGCCTTTTTGGCGTTCATAAGCCTCTCTTTTTTGTTTTTTGTCGAAGGAGCGAAAACTAAGGTCGCGTAGGTCCTTACTCAATACATAGCGGTAAATGCCCGATTTCTTCATTATCTCGTCATCTTCCATGAGGTCATGTATCTGCTGTTCAAGTTTGTCAGTGTTGTAATCTGCACTGCCGAACTCATCAAACATCTCTCCCCAGTCAAGTCCCTTCATCTCCTTGCGGTATTTGAGGAAAGTAGACTTTACCCATGTTATGACCTGTAGGTAATATGCCCATAGCTTATAAGCGTTATGGTCGTACTGATGGATTGCCATATATTTGTCTATAGGTGTGGTGTCTACTATTCCGTCATGGCGTGCCGCCCATTTCAAGGCGGTTTCCAAGTATGCCTGCTCCTCTAATTTTCCTGTCATATAGTCGCTGCCTACCTTGTATGCTGCGCATCCATGCTTGCTGAAGTAGCGGCGTGCGTCCGTGACGAAAGGTCCTACATACACGGCATTTCTCAATTCCTGGTCAAGCAGACGCTCACCTGCGATGTTGATGACACGAAACCAATCGAGTTTCTCTTTGTCAGTGCCTGTGCAGAAATACACTGTCAACTCGTAGTCGAGGAAATGCTGTTTTTCTTTATCTGTGAGATTGTCGAAATATAACACGGGTCGGTCTTTGTCGACAATGTTGAAGGCATGTTGGTAGTATTCGCAGATGGACAGTGTACGTTGCTGTCCGTCTATCATTTCATAACTACCATCCCCCACAACGCTCCAGTACATTATGTTGAGCGGAAAGCCTTTCAATATAGTTTCTATAACGGCTTGCTGTTGTTTCAAGTCGTAGCGAAACTCACGCTGGTAGGGTGGGCGTATGTTCAGTTTGCCATGATAACCATAAACTCCATTATTGGGGTCGTTGGTGTAACCGGATATAAGGTCGCGTATTGCGATTGATTTTAGTTCGATGTTCATAAGTTGAATTTTATGGTACGGTAAATCATGCTCTTTTTCTTATAAGTATTCTGGCATAGCAACCAACAAGCTTGCCCTTGTCATTACGATAGCACAACTTGCCTTTGCGGAAACTCTTGTCCTCACGGAACAATGCGGCGCATTGCTCTGCCGTCAGATTGGCGCTAACTCCACATTCCACGCCAAGCTCTCCACCATTGCCTATGCCTATAATCTCGAATTGGTCAGGATTGTATTTGTCCATGAATGTAATTGGCACTCCCATAACGCCATCATAATCACAAGGAATCAACTCCGTCTTTGAAACCTCAATGGCATCATAATTGATGTATCGAGGATATTCTTCGGGAGAATAGGTCTTGTAAAGGATTAGGTTTTCGTGGCGTTCTTTATAATCGAGGTTGGTGAACCAACGAACACCTTTTACTCTAATAAACTTCATTCCGTTGTCATCAATTCCACATCCTGCTGCTTTTAACTCATAGTCAGCAGGAACCCAAAATTTTCTATCACCACTGTGAATACTTGCTCCAAGCCAAATCTTATTGTTTTTGACAAGCGGAAATATTTCTTTATATGATAAAGCGTTTACATTTCCTATAACTATGAATTTCTTTCCATATTCCATCAACTGCCCTATATATTCCCTAAACAACGAGAAAGGAGGATTGGTCACCACAATGTCAGCCTCTTTCAACAGCTCAATACATTCCTTGCTGCGAAAGTCACCATCGCCTTTAAGTGGCTTTACCCCTATTTCCTCAGCATCGGGGATACTGTTACCGTTTTTGTCGCCTTCATAAACGAGATACACAGCCTGCTCACTTTGGTTTTGGCTGAAGAGATCCATGTCTTGATTCTTGTAGCAAGTGGTTATAAGCTTCTTCAATCCAAGAAACTCGAACTTGTATGCAAAGTAAGTGAAGAAGTTGCTTATGCGTGGGTCGTCGCAGTTGCACAGCACCGTCTTGCCGCGAAAATGTTCACGATAATGGCGTAGTTCGTTATTGATGTCCTCAAGTTGGGTGTAGAATTCGTCTTTCTTGGCAGCTTTTGCCTTGTCTATGCTTCTTTTTGCCATAAACGTATAAGATTGATGGTTATGTGAATTATGAGCACGAACTATCAATCACGCCAAGACGCAAAAAGGGCGTGATGCTCCTTATTGCGTTCAGCTATGAGGCAGCCTCGGAATGGAAACCTCAACCCACATAATAAAGAATACACCACGCCTATGGCGAGATGCATTTCTATTATACATGTAGGTTAAGGCACTCCATACCGAATGCCTTATCACAATTATTTCTGTTACGTTATTTCCATCCAATAAGTTTCCGAGGCTTTTGGCTGAACGCGAAATAATAGCGAATGCTTTGTTTTTTACCAACGATGTCATGTGCAATGATGTTGTGTGCCATGCTTTTTAGAGCTAATGACCAACAATACTTTGCCATAAATGCAAAGTTACTAAATAAAGATGAAAATATGGCTTTATCGGCTTTGAAAAATCAGATAAAAACTATATATTTGTATTCCAAAATCAAGTATTACTCACAATGGAAACAATGATACAGACACCAGAGTTCGACCGCCTCGCCTTTACGGTGTTGGCTATCGAGGCTTCTGCGCAGAAGATGAATATATCGCCGTCGGAGATGAGAAGGCGACTGGAGAAGGTGGGGCTTATCAAGAGTCTCATACAGGATTGCTACGACACTTTGCATACAGAGAGCCGCGAAGCCGTAGCGAACGATGTCGTTGAGGCTCTGAAAAATTGGGAAAAAGAATAAATGGAAAAGCAATTTGCAGTTTAAATCATACGAAAGGGTATAGTTATGTTGGACTTCTTATTATGGAACAAAATAGCACGTATCATAGCACAGTTAGCTGATACGTTGCACATATCTACCGATAGAGCCTTGCAGATATTCTATGACTCTGACGTCTGCCGTATGCTTCACGACAAAGACCTCGGGCTGCATCTGATGAGCGACACGTATATTGTTAACGACTTGATAGCGGAGCTGAGAGGGAAACAATGATCTGCCAACTATTGCAAAAAATGCAACAGTTCATGAATGAGAACAGGCTGCAAGAATACAAATGTAGTTGTTGCAAAAAATGCAACAACCTCTCAAAAGTGGATTGCTACACCTTATTGCTCCGAGATAAATAGTGTGTAGCTGAAAAAATCTACCATATCTTCCATTTCCGCCGTAACTCTCACATTATAAACACAATAAGGGCTGGCAGATAACTTCAGAAACGGGTTATCTGCCAGCCTATCTTCCAGCTTATGGCTGGTTATCTTCCAGTCTAAACGATTTATCTTCCAACCTCAGTATTTCTTTTAAATTAGGTTGATGCCTAAACATAGGTTGTTGCCACGCTGCGACAATGAAGTTTCGGTAGCGTGGCAATGAAGTTTCGGTAGCGTGGCAATGTTGTTGTTGTAGCGTGGCAATGTTGTTTTAGTAGCGTGGCAACACTCTTTTTCCTAACTTCGTCATTGCGTCACCCAATATTAAGTGACGCAAAAATACAAAATATTGTTTATCAACAAGTTCTAAAATCACATTATTAATACTATAAAGGCTGGCAGATAATCTCAGAAACGGGTTGTCTGTCAGCCTATCGGTGGTGTCGGTGGCGTGGTGGTGTCCTTGAAGGTGTCGGTGGTGCCTGGTGGCATATATGCAGCCGATCACCCAGGCAGGCACGCACAAGGGTCCCCAGCGCGGAGGGCAGTCTCGCTTGCGAATCAAAGTTTCAGGGGGAAATCGACGAATACGATTGCTCTAATTATCAGTTATTTAGGTTTTGCTTTTAGGATATGTTCTACAAAATAGGAAAAAAAATTGCATCTAAAAAGCAAAGAATAACTAACTGAAAAAACAACAAGTTATAGGAGAATATTATTTATTTGGAATTTAGTTATGAAACAAAAAAAAAGATAACAAAAGCGTTACTGAATAGTGTAATTTTCAAGAAAAACGCTATTATTTGAATAACAACTTACAAAAACTTGCATAAAACAAATGTATACGTTACCTTTGCATCGAAAAATAACATAAACATATAATTATGCAGACTAAAATTGATGTTCGTCGCGCCATAATCGAGCGCGGATATAAGATACCTGCTTTTGCGGAAAAATGCGGTATGACTCCAGTAAACCTAAGGGAAAACATCATCAAGGGAAATCCTACGGTGAAAAAACTTTCCGAGATTTGCGAAGTACTGAATTGTGATATCACCGACCTATTCTATCCAATAGATGAATCGGACAATACCGAAAATATCAACCCTTCATTCAACGAAGAAAAAGAGGAGAAAGAAAATAATACACAAGAACACTCACAACTCACTATCAATACCTCTACCTTCTGCCCTCATTGTGGCGCAAAAGTCCGTGTTGGTGTAGTGCTGCTGCCCGAAGAATAGCCTACGACCAACCCTACATCTATTATTTCAAAATCAGAAAACTACGAAAGTACTAACGTATAAAAATATTAATGTATGAAGAAAATCTTTAGAATGATGCTGCTGTTGACGATGATGACAGCAGCGTGTGTGAGTGTGAGCAGTTGCAGCAGCGACGATACCGACGGCACGTTCAGTGAGAGGAGTGTGGAGGAATACGTCACGGGATATAAGTGGTATCTGGACAACAACAAGCGCAGCGAGTATCGCTTCTACCGCAACCGACTTGTGTCGAGCATGAGCAGCGGTAAGGTAACGTCGGGGTCGCTCACCTATGCCGAGTCGAACTTCTTTGGCACGTGGGGTGTAGCCGACGGTAAGCTCGTCACTACATTCACGGCGGGCGCATACGAAGGCTTCGACTGGAACGACATCCTTTACGGATCACTCACCATTAACAAAATACAAAAGGAGTATCACGAAATCGAGACTACTGCTCCAAACGGCGATGCACACACTCTGAGCAGCTACGGCATGTACAACGACTTCGTTGACTATACCGATGCTTCCGACCACGACGGTGCACTCATAGGCACATGGTGGGTAACGGCATACACTACGGACGGAACAGCCGCCAGATTCACTATGACGGTGGGAAAGAAGGGTAAGGTAAGGTTTACGGCTCCCGAAATAGACATAGACATCAACACCACTTGTTCTACAAAGAACGGCCACGTAGCTTTCGACATATTCCTTACGCCAGGAACAGGCTCACGCTCGTATATCTATATAAGAGAGAAAAACGAAATAGTGTTCTACAACGAGAAGAATGCGCAGTCGGTATGGGTGTGGCAGAAAGTGGAATAAAAAATCTGCGTATGTCCGCTTAATCTGCAGTTGAAACAAAAAAATATGTACCTTTGCAAACGTATTTTATTAGAATTTCATATTCTATAAAGTATTTAAAATGTTCTTGTCGCTCTTGGTCCGCGAGGATGAAGAGCGGCTTTTTAATATCCAACGTACAGCACGTCCTACGTCGGCGTGGAGCACGTTATAACAAGCAGGAGCACGTGCTGCATAGAACCGATAATGATAGTAAAGCCTATCTTTCAGCCTTGACGGTATCTTCCAGTCGCAACGCTGAGTTTTTATGGTAGCGCGAGTAGAATGAGGTTTACCATAATTGTTCGTTTTTGAGTTCTGCTACGAAATCTTCAAGAGTTGTGCCAGTTAGCTTTTCTGAATTTTCCACTCTTTTTATAGCTTCGTCTATTGATGTAGGACCAAAGAGAGGTTTAGAAACGCTCGCCTGTGTATTTTCCTTTAATGTAGTCGATGCCATTATCTTGTTGCTTTATGTTACTGATGTTTTTGCAAATCTACTCATTATTTCGTTTACTACCAATTTTTTATTCAAAAAACTATTGCAGTCAGGTAAAACTAATAAGGCGGTCAAAGACGGGCTGAAAGTCCAATAATCACATAGCCCAGGGCATCGCCCTGGGTATTGAGTGTATATATTGAGTAGTGCGCCCTGTAAGGGCAACACCTTAATAATTAGGCTTTTGCCCTTACAGGGCGAATGAAGATGTTGGGTATATTGTTTACCCAGGGCGCTGCCCTGGGCTATGTGATTATTGGGCTTTCAGCCCGTCGTCTATGACTACATTATGAGTTTTACCGGACAGCAATAATAATGAGTCTTATTTCGTATTGTATGGAGTGGGGCAGAGCCGCCGTTTTACTCCATCAAGTCCTCTCCGAGGTGGGTTGTCTGCTCGCGCTTCATGCGCTCTTCCACCTCGCGCGGCTTTGTGGCGTAGGTGATCATGCGGATAGAGTCGTTGTAGCTGACGTACTTCCAGAGCCAGTTGAGCAGCACCATCACCTTGTTCTTCACACCGAGGATAGAACGCAGGTGGACGACGAGCCACAACACCCAGGCGAAGAAGCCCTGACTGCGGAACTTGCCAATCTCTACGACCGCCTTGTTGCGTCCGATGGTAGCCATCGAGCCGAGGTTCTTGTAGTGGAATGCGGTGAGAGCGTTGCTGTCTGCGCCCTGGTTGATGAGCTTGAGGTTTTTGGCGAGGTTCTTAGCCTGCTGTATAGCCACCTGCGCCACCTGCGGATGTCCGTTAGGGTAGGCTGCGTCGGAGGTCTGCAGACACTGGTCGCCGATGACGAACACGTCTTCGACGCCCGGTATGCGGTTGTATTCATCCACCTTGAAGCGGAAGCCGCGGCCCAAGTGGCTCTCGTCGATGCCGGGCATGGCGTTGGCTCTGATGCCCGACACCCAGAGGAATGTACGTGTAGGTATCTCGGTGCCGTCCTTCATGACTACCTTGTGGTCGCGGTAGTCGGTCACCATCTTGCCGAACTGTATGTCTACGCCCATGCTCTTGAGGAACTCGTACGCTTTCTGAGACGACTCCTGCGAGAGTCCGGCAAGCAGGCGGTCGCCCGCCTCGATGAGGTATATGTGCATCAGGGACGAGTCCATGTCGGGGTAGTCGTACGGTATGACGTAGCGTCTCATTTCTGCAAGCGCGCCGGCAATCTCTACGCCCGTTGCGCCGCCGCCCACGATTACGACGTTGAGCAGTTCCTGACGTTCCTCCTCAGTGGCGCAGGTGAGAGCGCGCTCTAAGTTGGAGAGCAGGGCGTTGCGCAGGCCCATAGCCTCGGGCACCGTCTTCATCGGTATGGCCCACTCCTCGATGTTCTTGTTGCCGAAGAAGTTGGTCGTAGCACCGGCAGCCAGCACGAGATAGTCGTAGTCGATTTTGCCGATGGATGTCTGCAGAATCTTCTTCTCGGTGTCTACCATACGAGCCTCTGCCATGCGGAAATAGAAGTCTTTGCGCTTGCGGAATATCTGTCGGAAAGGGAACGAGATGCTGCTCGGGTCGATACCTGCCGACGCTATCTGATAGATAAGCGGTGGAAACTGGTGGAAGTTGTTCTTGTCGATCAGCACTACCTGCATACCCGACCCGTAGAGGTCTTCTGCAAGGCGCAGTCCGCCGAGTCCGCCACCAACGATTACTACTCTTTTCTTCTGATTTCTCTGGATATTGATGCTCATATTGCTTATAAAATAGGTTTATTTAGTTACTCTTTCTGATGGGCAAAGATAGCCATTCCGGAGTATACTTCTTGATTCTTTTCTGCCTTTATTCGTGGAAACGATTGCGGAAACGTTCCCAATTTATGCAAACGTTTGCAATGTATTGTGTGGTTATCCTGAATTGCACTACAAAGTTACTGCATTTTTATTGAAATATGTGTTACGTTCGCCCTCATACCGCGATTTCATGCTTTATATCAAGAGTTATTCGGCTGAATTTTGTATTTTTGCAGAAGATATCTAACCCCGATACAATCACTTATCCTTTCAACACTCAATGAAACACGTAACTATAAAAGACATAGCCCGTGAGCTCTGCATCTCGGTGTCGACGGTGTCGCGCGCGCTCACCGACGACAAGAACATACGCCGCGAGACCCGCGAGGCTGTGCTGCGCGAGGCTGAGCGCCTCGGCTACCGCCGCAACCCCGTCGCCATGAACCTGAAGATGGGCCGCACGAACACCATCGGCGTCATAGTGCCCGAGATGCACACGCCCTACGCCTCGCAGGTGGTGGCGGGCATACAGAGCGTGCTCTACAAGAACAACCAGAAGGTGATGATAGCCGAGTCGGACGAGGACCCGAACCGCGAGCACGAGAGTCTGCTGATGATGGAGGAGTTCATGGTAGACGGACTCATCGTGAGCATGTGCAGCCACAAGCACAACCTTGAGACCTACCGTCGCCTTGCCACTGCGGGCATGGCTATCGTCTTCTACGACCGTATACCCCACGGACTCGACGACATGCCGCAGGTGATGATAGACGACAACAACGACTCCTACTTCATGGCAGAGCATCTCGTGCGGCTCGGTCGCCACCGCATAGCCTATCTCTACGGACCCGACGACGTATATAACGCCGTAGAGCGTGCGTGCGGATACCGCGAGGCTATGGAGAAGTTCGGCGTGTACGACCCGCAGCTCGTTGTGAAGACCGGCATGACCTTCGCCGATGGCGCAGCGGCTGTAGACGACCTCGTGCGCCGCAGTGTGGAGTTTGACGCCGTCTACGCCTTCACCGACACACTCGCCATCGGAGCCATGAACCGCCTGCGCGAGCTCGGACGACGCATACCCGAGGATGTGGCTGTGGCAGGCTTCTCGGGCACAGAACTCTCAACCATCGTCTACCCGAAGCTCACCACCGTTGAGCCGCCGCTCGGCGAGATGGGTCGCCGCGCCGCCGAACTGGTGCTCGAGAAGGTGAACAACCCCGACGCTGAGAACCGCCGCATAGTGCTGCGCACAGAGATGAAGTGCAGAGCCTCTACGGGCGAGTAGAACGCGAGAGTAAAGTCAAAACAACCGTAGGAGGCTACGGCATTCCTGCCGTAGCCATTGCAAATAGTTGTAACGTTTTGACTCACCCTCCCCGAAAACCGATTTAAAACGTTTGCAGATTTTGGGAACGTTTGCGGAAACGTTCCCAAAGTTTGCCTCCGTTTTTTTCTTTGCCATAATCTTTTTGTAGTTTAATTTTGCAAGCGAAAAGAGAAACGAATAACTAAAAAACAATAACTAATAACTTAAAAAGATTATGGCAACAAACGTTATCAACAAGTATTCTTACGACCGCAATTCGGTAAAGGCTGGTATCCTTCATTTTGGTGTAGGCAACTTCCATCGCGCTCACCTCGAGTACATGACATCGCATCTGCTCGAAGACCCCACACAGCGTTCTTGGGGCATCTGTGGCGCAATGATCCTGCCCGGCGACGAGCGTCTGTACAAGGCTCTGAAGGAGCAGAACGGCGAGTACACGCTCACCGTATGCGGACGCGACGGCAAGAACGAGGTGTATCGTCTCGGCGCTCTCGTAGAACTCTACTGGGGCATTGAGCAGAAGGAGGCTATCCTCGACAAGATTGCCGACCCCGACATACGCATCATAACGCTCACCATCACCGAGGGCGGCTATAACATATCAAGACAGACGGGCGAGTTCATGCTCGACAACGCACAAGTGGCTCACGACCTCGCCAACCCTGCCAATCCGCTCACAGCCTTCGGCTACGTAGCAGAAGGACTCCGCCGCCGCAAGGCTTCGGGCGCCGGACCTATCACCATTCTCTCTTGCGACAACCTGCAGCACAACGGCAACACCGCACGCCGCGCGTTCATGTCGTTCGTCGAGGCGCAGGACCAGGAGCTCGCCGCGTGGATGGAAAAGAACGTGACGTTCCCCAACTCGATGGTAGACCGCATCACGCCAGCCACACGCCCCGAGGACATAGAGCGACTGAACAAGGAGAACGGCACCGACGACAAGGCACCAGTCTACTGCGAGGACTTCATACAGTGGGTCGTTGAGGACAACTTCGCTGCCGGTCGCCCCGCATGGGAGACCGTCGGAGCACAGATGACCGACGACGTTACGGCGTTCGAGAACATGAAGCTCTCTTTGCTCAACGCTTCTCACACGCTGCTCTCTTATCCGTCGTTCCTCTACGGCTATCGCAAGGTGGACGCTGCCATGCACGACGAGCGCATCGCCAAGTTCGTGCGCCAGTTTATGGACATCGACATCACTCCGTACGTGCCCGCTCCGAAGGACACCGACCTCGAACTGTACAAGCAGACGCTCTGCGAGCGCTTCGGCAACCGCACCGTGAGCGACCAGGTGGCTCGTCTCTGCTTCGACGGCGCTTCGAAGTTCCCCGTGTACGTGATGCCTAACCTCGAGAAGATGATTGGCGACGACAAGGAGCTTATCCGCGTGGCTTATCTCTTCGCCGCTTACCGCCACTATCTGAAGTATCACACCGACGACAACGGCGAGCAGTTTGAGGTGGCTGACCCATGGCTCACCGTAGACGACCATAAGCTCATCGACAGCGACGAGCCGCTCGACTTCCTCCAGCTCTCTCCGTTCCGCAGCACCGACCTGCGCGCAGCACACAACTTCACACAGCCGTATCTGCGCATGGTGGAAAGCATAAAGAGCAAGGGAGCGATGAAGACTCTCGAAGAAATACTGTAAATTATAGTTGAGAGTTTTATCAGTTGAGAGTTGAAAATTGAGAGTTATGATTACCACAGCCCCAAAAGTGTTTGCTATATATTACAGCTGCATTACATATCATAACTCTCAACTCTCAATTTTCAACTCTCAACTCTCAACTCTCAACTGATAAACTCTCAACCCTCCTAAAAGCCCTAAACAATATGAAAACCCTAAGCCTAAAGACCGCAGGTCCGTTCCTGCTCCTCACCTTTATATACTTCATCGTCGGTTTCCTCACCACCGTCAACGGACAGTGTCAGGGACCGCTCAAGGTGGCGTTTCTCTCCGATGCCGCCACGATGCGCAACTCGCTCACCACACTCGTCTCCTTCGCCTTCTTCCTCGGCTATCTGCTCAACAGCTCGCGTACGGGGCGTATGCTCAACAAGATAGGCTACAAGCGTACGCTGATGCGATCGCTCATAGTGATGGTCGGCGGACTGCTGTTCTACACCGCCTCTGCGTTCTGTGCCGAGTACGTGCCCTGCGAAGGCGTCGCTATACACGGCGACTTTGTGCCGTTCGGCTACTTCGTGTTCCTTGTCGGTTCGTTCCTCATGGGTACGGCTGCCGCCATGCTTCAGGTGGTCATCAATCCGTACATCGCCGCCTATCCGCTGCCAGGCACAAGCGCCGTACAACGCATGAACTTCACCTGCGCCGTCAACTCGTTCGGCACAACCATCGCGCCGCTCTTCGTGACGGGCATAATGTTCGCCGGTGTGCCGCTCGACAACGTGCAGGCTTCGCAGCTCACGCTACCGTTCATACTGATGACTCTGTGCATTGTAGTCACAACAATGACAACGCGCCGCCTCGCGTTGCCCGACATCGAGGGCACACGATCTGCTTCAACCGACACAACAGCTTCAGACGGAAACACACGCAGCGTGTGGTCGTTCCGCAATCTTAAGTATGGCGTCATCACCATCTTCTTCTACGTAGGTACGGAGGTGAGTATCGGCAACAACATCAACCTTCATGCTATGGAGCTGAGCGACGGCGGCTTGAATGTGTCGCCAGCCTTGCTCGCCACAATCTATTGGGGCGGTTTTCTCATCGGGCGTATGGTGTCGGCTTCGATGAAGAGCGTGAAGCCGCGCCCTATGCTCATCACCGTTGCGCTCGGCGCTATAGTGCTCATGATAGCCGCAATGCTCACCGAGAATCTGTGGCTCTTGTCAGCCGTCGGCTTGTTCCACTCCGTAATGTGGAGCTGCGTGTTCACGCTTGCCGTCGACGGACTCGGCGAGTACACCTCGCGCGCTTCGGGCGTGTTCATGATGGGTGTGTTCGGCGGTGCGGTGTTCCCCGTGCTGCAGGGCATGATGGCAGACTGGATAGGTGCATGGCAGTTCACATGGACCATATCGCTCTTCTGCGAGTTTGTGCTCTTATGGTACGGACTTAGAGGATATAGAAAATAAATAAAGAGAGTGTGCCAAAAACTTTGGCACACTCTCTTTATACCTATGCTAAAAAGCGTTATTTGACCTCAATGTTCTTCATCACCTTTGCTTCCTTCTCGGGTGTGGTCTTAGGAATGACGATTGTAAGGAGACCATCGGCGACGCTCGCTGATATATTGTCGCGCTCTACATTGTCTGGAAGGGTGTAGCTCTGCTCGTAGTTGCCATAATAGAACTCATGGCGCAAGTAGCGTTCGTGTCTCTCCTTGTGGCACTTGCATTCCTTGCTTTCTTCCTTATGCTCCATCTTGTTCTCGATAGCCAGATGAAGCAAGCCATCGTTTGTGACGTTGATGCGTACCCATTCCTTCTTAAGTCCTGGAACTGCAACCTCCATTATATATTCGTCACACGTCTCCTTGACGTTGATGGCAGGAACTGTGGTGCGTGTCTGTGGAACCTCTTCAGTATCGAAGAAACTGTTGTCAAACCAATCGTTCAACCAGTTAGAATAATTATTTCTGCGAACTAACAACATAATGAAATACCTCCATTTTTATTTACCGCTTGCCTTTGTGGCTTCGGCTTTCACTTTGTATTATGCAACTTACGTGCCATAAGTATTTTGTGTTATCAATTTGACAATTTAACCGTATTTGTCAGATATGTGTGTTAAATTGTCATATTTAATGACTGTCTTTATTGTTAAGCACGCCAAATGTTGGTATTTGGTATAAAGGTGTTTTCAAATGTTGATAAAAATAAATATGTAAGCATTCCCCTTAATTCTGTATAAATAATTAGTTGAAAATCTATAACTTTGCATCGTAATAAAAGAAGATTAATATATACGCCGATGAAGCTATTGATAAAGAACATGGTTTGTCCGCGCTGCATCTCGGCGGCGAAGGCGATTCTTGAGTCAGAAGGTCTGACAGTGAAGTCAATAAGTTTGGGCGATGCAGAGATAGAGCCGGAGCTTACTGACGAGCAGCGTCTTTCTCTTGCAAAGAAGTTGCACGGCATAGGCTTTGAGTTGCTCGACGACCCACGCTCGCAGTTGGTCGAACAGATACGCATCGCCGTACAGCAATGGGTAAGGATGGATGAGGAGCGTCCTAAACTGTCCGATTATCTATCGCATCATCTCAATAAGGACTACAGCACGTTAAGCAAGCTGTTCTCCGAAGTGAGAGGCGTTACGATAGAGCGGTTCTCCATTCTGCATCGCATTGAATACGCCAAGGAGCTGCTTTGCTATAGTCAGCTTTCAACAAGTGAGATTGCATATAGGCTTGGTTATAGCTCGCCGGCGCATCTGTCCTCACAGTTCAAGCAAGTAACGGGTATGACTCCGAAGGTGTTTCGCGAACTTGAGAAACCTGGCAGAACACCACTGGATGCATTGTAATAAAGGTTTAGAGATTGTTAGAAAGGTTAATTGTATGAGAAAAATATTGATAAGTTTATTGGGATATACGTTTGTGTCGCAGCAGATGCTGGCGCAGACCGATAGCATAGCCGATACTCGTGAGCTGAAAGCCGTGGTGGTGAAAGCCACGAACGGCATCAAGTCGAGATTCCGCGTGGACAACGCCGAGATAATAGGGCAGGGACAGCTGATACGTGCGGCTTGCTGCAACTTAGGCGAATCGTTCACAGCCAATCCGTCGGTAGACGTGAGCTACAGCGACGCTGCCACCGGTGCCAAGCAGATAAAGCTGCTCGGACTGAGCGGCACGTACGTGCAGATGCTCACCGAGAACGTGCCCAACCTGCGAGGCGCAGCCCTGCCATACAGCTTAGGTTATGTGCCTGGTCCCTGGATGCAGTCGATACAGGTGAGCAAGGGAGCGTCGAGCGTGAAGAACGGATACGAAAGCACAACGGGTCAGATTAATATAGAGTTTCTGAAGCCACAAGGCACCGATGGCATCAGAGCGAACGTCTATCAGGACAGCGAACTGAAAACGGAGGTGAACCTCGACGGAAGTGTTCATCTCAACGAACGCCTTTCTACCGCAACACTTCTACACTTCGAGAACCGACAGATGGACCACGACGGCAACGGCGACGGCTTTATGGATATGCCGAAGTTGCGCCAGTATAACCTGATGCACCGCTGGGCGTATGTGTCGCCACGCTGGATCAGTCAGCTGATGCTGCGCGGCTTGCACGACGAGCGCAATGGAGGGCAGAGCCGTAAGCACTCGGCTGATTCTTCGTCAGAACCTCTCTACACCACATCGGTGAAGACCAACCGCTACGAGGCACAGTGGAAGAACGGCTTTACGCTGAACGCCGACCACAACACGTCCGTCGCACTTATGCTGCACGGATCGTGGCACGATGCAGACAACATGTTCGGACACACCGAGTATGATGTCACCCAGAAGAACGGATATGCGCAGCTTATGTTCGAAACCGACATCACGGAGCATCACAACCTGAGCGTCGGTGCATCGCTCAACCACGACTGTTACAACGAACGCTTCAATCCGTTGGGCACACTGGCACGAGCTGAGAGCACTGTTTCTAAGGAGACGACACCGGGTGTGTATGCACAATATACATATAAGTTGGGCGAGAAACTCACGGTTATGCCTGGCGTGCGTTGGGACCATTCGAGTCGTTACGGCGGTTTCTTCACGCCGCGTCTGCACGTAAAATACTCTCCGAACAGCATCGTCACGCTCCGCACCTCGGTGGGCAAGGGCTATCGCTCGCCACATGCTCTGGCTGAGAACGTGTCGCTCTTGGCAAGTGGTAGAGAGATATTCGTATCGCCCGACCTAAAGCAGGAGGAAGCATGGAACACGGGTGCTTCGTTGGGCTTCAATATACCGCTCTTCGGCAGAAATCTGGAGCTGAACGCGGAGTATTACTACACCGACTTCGTCAATCAGATGATAATGAACTTCGACGGAGCGAGTGGACAGCACACGCTTCGCTTCGAGAATCTTGACGGCAAGAGCTATAGTCACACCTTTCAGGTTGATGCTACATACGCACTGTTCAGCGGCATGACAGCCACAGCCGCCTTCCGTCTTAACGACGTGAAGTGTACCTACGACGGCAGTCTACGACAGAAACCCCTCACTTCGCGCTACAAAGGCTTGCTCACGCTCTCGTATAAGACACCGCTCGAACTGTGGCAGTTTGACGTGACGGGTCAGCTGAACGGTGGCGGCGAACTGTACGACCAGAGTAGCTATCCTGCCTACTTCCAGTTGCAGGCGCAGGTGACCAGGGAGTTCCATCACTTCAGTCTGTACTTAGGTGGCGAAAATCTCACCAACTATAAGATTGACGACCCGATACGCCATGCACACCATCCGTGGAGCGCGGCGTTCGACGCCACACAAGTATGGGGACCCGTTACGGGAGCGATGGCATACGTAGGAGTACGCTTCAAACTTGAGAAGTTATAGTAACCAATATAAAATAAGGATAATATGAAAAAGAATCTTTTAATGGCATTTATGCTCATGCTTGCCGGCAACAGCTTTGCGCAGACAGCAGCCGACACATTGGTAGTAACAACGCAACCGCAGATGCACTGCGAGAACTGTGAGAAGAAGATAAAGAGCAACATCCGCTTTGTGAAAGGCACAAAGAAAATCGCAACCTCTGTGGACGCCCAGAAAGTGACAATCGTGTATGACGGCAGAAAGGCCAAATACAACGACTATGTTGAGGCTTTCAAGAAAATAGGTTACGAGATAAAGAAGAAATGATTTTCATTAGTGTCTATGATTAAATAACTGATGACATTCTTAAAGCTATATCTGCAACGTCCCACAGCATCGAATAAAAAAATATAAAAAAAACATCTTCCAGGCAAGATTTTACAAAGTCTCTTATTTAAAGGGGCAAGAGTACTCGATATAACAACCATGCTTTGGGCTGGAGATGGACGCAGACCCATTCCATAGCGCATCAGTTAAATGACAAAAATCATAGAATAAAAATGAAATCAATTAAAATTTTCAAGTTTGCAACATCAATTGTTTGTGCCATATTTGTGGCAGCATTTGCTTCATGCTCTAATGATGATGACAACACTTCTGCCATCAAGTTCAAACCCTCAACCGTTTCTGTTGCCGTTGGCGGTACACAGACAGTAATGGTGGCAGGTGGAGACGGTACCTATACCGCTAAATCAAGCGACGACAAGACCGCCACTGCAACAGTTGACAAGGCAACTATCACCGTAAAAGGAATTAAGGCTGGTAAGGCTATGGTTATTGTTACCGACTCAAAGAAAGTAACGGGCAGTTTGCGTGTTACCGTGGTGGACGGTATTGTCGTAGACAAAGCTACGACGAGTGTGGCAGTTGGTAAAGAAGATGTAATAACCATCAGCGGAGGAACAGCACCCTATATGGCTGCAAGCAAAGATAACAAGATAGCTACAGCCACCATTAAGGATGCCAAACTTATTATAAAGGGTGTGAAGGTTGGAAGCACAACTATCATCATCACAGACAAAAACAAAAAAACTACTATGGTAGCTGTTAAAGTAACAAAGTAGGAAATACGTTGTTACGAGATAGTGCAAATGCTTTTTACTGCATGTTAAAGGCATTTGCACTTCGCTGTTTTCCTGAGCTTTTGACCCTATAAACATTATGTTCGGCATAACATTCAGAAAAGAAACAAACGAGGAACGTTGGTTACGAAAGGCTCTCGATGGCGACAATACTGCCACCGAGTGGATTTATCGTAGGCACGTGCGATACCTGTCTGCACTCTGTTCACGCTACATTACTGAAGACGAGGATATTAAAGACGTGTTACAAGAGGCGTTCATAAAGATCTTCATTTCTCTGAATAGTTTCACGTATCGTGGAGAGGGCTCGCTGAAGGCATGGATGGCAAGGATTACGCTAAATGAAACCCTAAAGTTTCTTCGCAACAATAGTTGTTTGAATCTTGCCAGCATTGATGATACAGATATGAATATTGCAGATGGTAGTAGCATGGAGACAGATGGTATATCGACAGATGTGCTTCACCAGTTAATACGAGAATTGCCAGATGGCTACCGAACAGTATTCAATCTCTATATAATTGACGACAAGAGCCACAAGGAGATAGCCTCATTGCTCGGCATAAAAGAGAATACTTCAGCTTCGCAACTACATAAAGCCAAAGCAATGCTGGCGCAGAAAATTAAACATTATAGAACCATCAATTCCATTTAACGTATGAAAAATAATTGGCAAAAAGACATACACGACCGCTTGGGCAACTATGAGAAAGATGCTCCAAATGGACTATGGGAGGACATCTGCAGAGAGATGAACGATGAGAATGGTGGCTATAGACGAAACGGCAAGCCTTCTTTGTTGTATAGAATACGACGCACGGCAGGTATTGTGGCAGCTGCAAGTGTGGCTCTGTTTTTAGGATATTCTATATACTCTGAATATATAGATAATGAGCATGGTACATCCGAAATGGCGAGATTGCAGATGGGCACTACGCTCGTAAAGTCATCTGACAACGAGTCGATTGTCACCGACAGCAGAAACATCGTAGCAGACAACTCAATAGTTCGGAATAACGCATATAAGGAGTGTTATTCTGTTGATAATACGGAGGCATCATTACCGCTTACAAACGATAATGATTCATTGGATATAATGTCTGACAATAATAAGTTTGAAGAACCTGATAGAACTGAAGATATAAATACGTCTGACAATGAAGAAGATGTAATACGTGAGAATAACAATAAACAAGTAGACTGTTTTCCTAAAAACAATAATTACGCTAACCTTGTAGCCTACAACCATGATGTGGGACAGCGCGCCTCTTCGTCCCGAGCTTCACATTGGACAATAAGCACAAGCGCAATGGGAACCCTGAAGGCTTCCAAGACCATAACATCTATTGGTGCCCCGGTTATTGCTACAGGTCCCGACGACTCCGATTGGGAGGACAACCGGATGCTCGACATCAATATCTTCAATCAGGGAAAGGAAGTGAAAACGGAATACAAGCACCGCTTGCCAGTGCATATAGGTGTGAAAGTGGCATACGCTCTCAATGAGCGTTTGAGCATTGAGAGCGGACTGACATACACCCGACTCGCATCGGACATGAAAGATGGTAGCCAAGAGAACTACTTCACAGGCGAACAAAAGTTGAATTATGTGGGAATACCTGTCAATGTGAAATATAATATATTCGCATATAAGCGACTTAATTTGTACGGTTCGGCAGGGGTTCTTGCTGAAAAGTGTGTGTCAGGATATGTCACTGAGGAATACGTAATCAATAATGCTACTAAGAAGAGCGAAACATTTGACATTGATAGCAAACCACTACAAATGTCGGTAAATGCAGCAGCTGGTGTACAATTTAATGTGCTCGACAACATAGGCATTTATGCAGAGCCAGGCGTGAGCTATCATTTCGATGACGGCTCTTCACTCCAAACTATCTACAAGGAGAAACCATTAAATTTCAATCTCAACTTTGGTGTGAGGTATACTATAGATAAATAACAAACTTGTTGTAACCTTGTTACATAACAACTTTATTGAGGTCTTCGGCAAACTGCTGGTATAGTTTGTCGGAGACTTTTTCGTTTGCCGACATTATGCGGAGTGGGTGAGCGTGGAAACCCTCACGATAGGGCGGATGTTTGTGGTCGAACGTGTTTATTACCATTTCGACGCGCTCGTAGAAATGCAGGCGCGAGACGGAGTCGAACGCAGCATAAAGTTCGTGAGATGTGGAATTGATAATAGTATTGTTCATCGTTCTGTTTTTCTGCAAAGGTATATTAAATAGTTGAAAATTGAGAGTTTAGAGTTGAGAGTTCTTGCATAGGCAAGCGGCAAAGCCGAGCGATGATATGTAATGCAGCTGTAATATATAGCTAACACTTTGTGGCAGTGGTAATCATAACTCTCAACTCTCAATTCTCAACCTGAAAAACTCTCAATTCGTTACAGTTTTTCGCAGAACTCAATCTTCTCCTTGTTCGGTCCTTCGATGGTGAAGAACTTCACGCCGTTCTCCCAGAAGGGCAGACCATTGACCTTGGTGTCGAGCATCTTCAGTCCGGCACGCTGCACGACCTTAAACAGCTCGTCGATGTTCTTCACGTCGATGGCTATGTGGTCGATGGCGCCGTACGCCATAGTCGCCTGATGGTTCTGATAGGTCTCAATCACGAGATTGTGGAGCTGCAAGAACGCCACCTCCTCTGCGCCGTTCACGGTGCGAAGGGCTACCTCGAAACCCAGTGTGAGGTAGAAGTTGATGGTCTCTTCAATGTTGTTTGTCGGGATACCGATGTGTTGTACGCCCGTTGTGAAGTCTTTAATGTTCATTGTGTGTATTGTTTTAAAAAATTATGGTTTCGCTTTTCCGAGTGAGTTGTTCGGTTTAAAGATGTATCAGCTGTGCGCCAATCTGAAAGTAAGCCTTCTCCGACTGCGGGTTCCACATGCCCATAGCATGCACCGGCACCGTGTATGAACCTATCTTTAGGTCGTAGCTCACCTTCAGCTGAGTATGCACCACGCCTGATGTCTCGCCGTAGAAGTTCTGCCTCTCGCCAGCCTTGTTCAGAGCGAACGCTCCGCCCACACCGGCGTCCACCTGCCATCCGTCCTTCTTGTAGACTGGGTATTCGGCGTAGACGAATGTAGAGTATTTCTGCTCTGTGTTATCCGCAGACCGGTCGCGTCCGAACATAATGGTCGACCAGCTTAGCAGCAGCGGAAAGCGAGGCTGCTGGAAGCGGTAGTTGAGCGTGCAGTTGAGGAAGCGTCCCGTCTGGTGCGCCTTATAGTTGAAGTATTGGCGGTTGTTGTATGTAGCGCCCGGCGAGAAGTTGTATGTGTCCATAGCGCAGAACTCGAAGCCTGCGCCTCGAAGCGTTACGTAGTGGTTGAACTCCTTGTAGTTGCCTTGTGTATTAGTGCCGCCCCACAGTCCAAGTGTGGCGTGTCCTGCGCCGAACGTATAGCTCAAGTCGGTGAGGATGAGACAGCCGTCAGCCACCTCCATACCACGCCATAGATGGTTGTTCTGCAAGTCGGCGGTGAGATGAATCTGAGCAGAAGCTGTCTGGCATAACGACGAAGCCGCAAGGCACATGGCAGAAGCCAAAATGGAAGTCTTAAAATGTTTCATTTGCAAGGTTTAGGTTTTTATTATTAATACTTTACGCTTGCAAATTTACGCTATACAGAAAAGGTCTCAAAGCAAAAATAATCCTTGTTTCTTGGGAACGTTTGCGGTAACGTTCCCATTTTGCGCAAACGTTCCCAAAGGTTTTATGCTATACGTGCATCGGATCTCCTAATGCAATGCAGTACATTAAGAGTGATGTTTATGCTTCCAACAGAATATTTAATGCTTACCTATATAATTCATATAGACCAAAAAAGAAGCGTTTAATTTTGTCATCTCGACAAATATTAGTATTTTTATAGTGCTTAAAAACAAATACTCCATCCGCGACAAGCAGATCACCATGTTTAGGATGTACAAGGTGCTGTGTGGCGGATGGTAGTGATGCTTTAATCTGTCTTATTTTGCGGGTTTCTGCTCAAGGTCTACAATCACCTTCATTGAAGTCTCGCGGTGCGAGTCGATATACTTGTATGCGTCGTCGTACTCCTCAAATGCGAAGCGGTTGCTTACGAGCGGCTTGAGGTTTACGATGCCACGCGACACATAGTCGATGGCGGTCTGATAGTCCTCGTGGCGGTACATCATCGAGCCGATGAGTCGGAGCTCGTGCTCGCCGAGGTGGAACATGCTGAGTGCAGGGTCTTTAGCGAACACCGCCACCACAACGATGTCGCTGCCTTTCTCTATGGTCTCCATGAGCGAGCGTATCGATGCCTCAACGCCAGCCACCTCGAAGCCCACCTGATAGCCCTCGTCGCCGAAGAGTTCCTTTGCAGCCTCCTTCAGCGGGCGCTTTGTGATGTTCAGCGTGTCGGCGATGCCGCATTCGCGAGCCTTTTCAAGACGCAGGTCGCTGACATCGGTGATGAGTACGCGTTTTGCTCCGCGCGCCTTGCAGAACTGTGCCACGAGGTTGCCGATGGTTCCGGCTCCGCTCACCACTACGTTCTTGCCCTTCACGTCGGTGCGGTTGCTTGCATGTGCGCCTACAGCCGCCGGCTCAATCATTGCGCCGAAGTCGAGGCTCATGCCTTCTGGCAGTTTCACTACGCGGTCGTCGTCGATGACGAAGAAGTCCTGTGCGCAGCCGTCAGCCTGGAAAGCCTGCACGCGCAGATGTTCGCATACGTTATACTGTCCGCGTTTGCAAGGGTTGCACTCGCCGCAAACCAGCTGCGGACGAGCTGTGATGTTGTCGCCCGGCTTGCAAACCGTTACTGCGCTGCCGCATGCCACAACAACAGCAGAATATTCATGACCCTGAACTACGGGGTAGAACGTAGCGGGATGGAGTCCGTGGTAAGAGTGAATCTCGCTGCCGCAGATGCCGATGCGCTTGATGTTGACGAGTATCTGGTGCTCCTTGAGGTCTTCTGCCTTAGGTGCTGCTACTTCCTTGAATTCGATGTGCTTGGGTGCTACTAATACTGCTTGTCTCATAGTTGTAATATTTTTATGGATTCTTTATGATTATTGTTTATTTAAGTTTTTCCTTTTTACTCTTTTACTTTTCGCCTTTTTATCTTTTTACTCTTTTACTTTTAAATGCGTTCCACCTTGTTCTTTATTGCCTTCAGTTCGTCCACAATCTTGTTATAGACGTTGCGGTGGAGCTTGTAGAAGCAGAGGCAGAAGGCTGTGATCACCCATAGTGCGCCAGGTATGGTGGAGAAGGTGTGTCGCATGATGGCTATCACGTCGGCGTTCTGTTCTGCACCAGCCACATATCCTGCTGAGTCGAGCGCCAGGGCGAACATTGCTGTGCCGAGCGCCATGCCCATCTTGTTGGCGAGCGACACAAAGGCATACTGGAAACCGTCGTTGCGTACGCCGGTCTTCCATTCGCCGTACTCTACACAGTCGGGGATGATGGCGTAGATGGCTGTGTTGAAGCCCGAGAAGAAGAACCAGGCTATAGCCGAGCATACGTAGAACTCGACGGGTGAGGTGTTAGGGCTGAAGAAGTAGAGCAGCGCCATGAACACGCCGCAGAGCAGGGCGAAGACAGCTGCCGCATAGCCCTTGTTGCCGGTCTTGCGGAACATCCACGGGAAGCAGGCTGCACCAACGATCGACGGCAGAACGATAGCCATTGAGTAGTAGCTGAAGAGCGTAGCCGAGCCTTCTACGTATGTGAAGTAGTAGAGAATGTCGGCGTTGCGTCCGTAGAGGATGAATCCGAAGAGGAACTGTCCGAGGATGGCGAGCTGGTAAGGGCGGTTCTTCAGTACCGACTTCAGCTGCACCGATATGGGAAGTTTCTGTCCTACCGGCACCTCAACCACCTCTTTTGTCTTGCTGAAGCAGAACAGGTGGCAGGCTGCGAAGATAATACCATATATTATAGCCACGGCGAGATAGCCTGACTGTGCGTTGCCCTTTCCGAAGAACGTCACGAGCGGAACGGTGATGATGTTAAGCACGCCGATGGCTATCATTGCACTTACGGAGCGGCTTGTGTTCAGCTTGGCGCGTTCGTCGATGTCCTGGGTCATTGCGCCGCAGAGAGTGCCGTAGGGAAGGTTTACGCAGGTATATCCGAGCACGAGTATGCAGTAGGTGACAGCCATATACACAATCTTCGCTGTCTGGCTCCAGTCGGGATGCGCCCAGAACGTAAGTATGAGAACGAGAGCTGTTACGGGAGCGCCGAAGAGAAGCCACGGGCGGAAGCGTCCCCAGCGCGAGTGGGTCTTGTCGGTAAGAGTTCCGATGATAGGGTCGTTCACGGCATCCCAGATGCGCGATACGAGCATCAGTGTGGCTACGGCACTCATGCCGATGCCGAACACGTCGGTGTAGAAAATCATGAGAAAGTTGCTTACGAACATCCAACTGAAGTTGCATCCAACATCGCCCATACCATAGGCAAACTTGCTGATGAAAGGCACGTGGCCCTTGTTTAAAGTAGTTTTCATATTTCTTTTAGGTTTTTTGTTATTTTCTGATGCAAAGTTAAGCGTTCCCTGCAAAAGAAAAAAGATAGAAATATAAGATAAATTATGCAACCGTTCCCGCAACCGTTCCCGATTTGCGCAATCGTTCCCAATCCTCAGCACTGCTGCAGAACGTAGCACAAACCGCTATATATTATGGCTCGCATCCTTTTGCAAAAGAAAACTTTTTACTAATTTTGCATCAATATATACAAAAAGTAAAAGAGTAAAAAAGCAAAAGAGTAAAAGGTAATAAAGTAAAAACGTAAAGAGTAAAAAAATAGGTAACTAAAAACATTCTGCTAATGTCAAAATACATTACTATAAAGGATATAGCCAACGAACTCGGCATATCCAAGTCTACCGTGTCGCGCGCTCTTTCGGGCGACGCCTCGAACGTGAAAGCGGAAACCATGAAGCTCATCACCGAGACTGCCCGACGCATGGGCTACCAGCGCAACGAACTGGCGGTGAGCTTGCGCAAGCAAAGCTCGCACAACATAGCCATCATCATCCCCGAGATAGTCACCACGTTCTACATGACCTTCATCGACCATGCGCAGACCATACTGCGCAAGCATGGCTACAACGTGCTCATCGCTACGTCGAACGAGAACGCCGATCAGGAGCGCTTGAATATAGAGATGATGGAGAAGTGCATGGTTGACGGCATACTTATCAGCGTCTGCGACAAGGAGAAGAACATCGATGTATACCGCCGTGTCATAGGGCGTGGCATACCGATGGTGTTCTTCGACCGGACATTGGAGTGGGGCGACGCTTCGCAGGTGCGACTCGACGACTATATCATGTCGTTCTTCATGGTGGAGCAGCTCATACGCAGCGGTTGCAAGCGCATCGTACACATATCCGGACCGGCGCGCATACGCAACGGCTACGAACGCTTGCGCGGCTACCGCGACGCTCTCGAGAAGTTTCACATAGCTTACGACAAGACTCTCGTGCTGCCTTCGGCATTGAGTGCCGACGAGGGAAGTGATGTTATGTCTGCCTTCCTTGACAGGAATATTCCGTTCGATGCCGTGTTCGGATTCACAGAGACCGCGCTTATCGGCGCAAAGAACATTATGCAGAAACGCGGATTGCGCATACCGGCAGATGCCCGCATCTGCTGTATGTCGGGCACAGCACTCTGCACGCTCGTTTTTCCCACGATAACTGCTGTGGAGCAACCCATCGGACAAATGGCTGCTGAGGCTTGCCGGCTGCTTATGGCTCATGTCGCCGACAGCGCGAAGTGTGCAGAGGACATCGTGCTGCGCGGCGAAATCATAGACCGAGAGTCGACGGCGGTTTAGGTTTTCAGCGAAACGATGCTAAAAATCAGTGAAAAGACGTTTGTGTTCGTGCATACATGTTGATTTAAGTCAATAAAGAGGCGAAAATTTGAATGTTTTGCTCTGATTGTTTGCGCAAACAGTAGATTGTTTATACCTTTGCATCGTCAAAAGATTAATAGATTGTTTAGGTTAGTAGTAATAGATTTAGGTTTTTAGTTATTAGGTTTAAGGTAACGATTGTTTAACAAGGTAGCCATGAAGGCTCGTGAGAATCTTCATTGATTACGAAATTTTTTCAAGTTAAACATAGTGATTGTGGCGCAGCTCGTTGAGAGTTGCGCCACAATTTTTTTATTCTAATAGTTAATAGTTTGGCTGTGTATCAAGAGGGATCAAATAATATTGTTGTGTTTTTAACAATCCAATATTATTGTTTATCTTT
>ERZ1673740.380-NODE-380-length-53158-cov-17.956368_pt1 | contig 53158 bp, 38 predicted proteins | sample MGYA00580221_ERZ1673740 | MGnify/ENA primary metagenome ERZ1673740 (study PRJEB41218, sample SAMN15661786) | gut metagenome | host: Homo sapiens | place: Canada: London | collected 2015-08-20/2019-03-30 | study: EMG produced TPA metagenomics assembly of...
CAGTGAAAGTAGGTCACTGCCAGGCTAAATCATTAAAGCGAACCCCCGTTGGAGTTTCTCCTTCGGGGGTTTCGTCATTTCTGCGTTTGTACTCGGCAATCGGCTTGCCGCAGGTGTATCCTTTCGCCACCTTTTTTTTACCAATCATCCGCGGAGATTTGGGAACATGTTGGAACTGCTTGAATATTTAGTGCTCGGTATCGGCGTGGGCACCGTCGGTGCGCTTCTCGGTTTAGGCGGCGGTTTTATTCTTGTTCCGATTTTCATGCTTTTCATGATTGCCCCGCACGGCAGCACCTTTACGACGGTGCAACAGGTGGTGGGAACCAGTCTTTTTGCTGTCTTCTGCAATGCCATTTCCGGTACATTTGCCTATATCAGACAGCGACGCATCCTGATGCGCGCGGCTGTTCCTTTTGCGCTGGCTACCTTGCCCGGCGCTTTTCTGGGCGGCTATCTTTCCGAGTGGTTTTCCGGGCCAGGCTTTTCGCTTGCCTTCGGCATCCTGATGGTCTTCATCGGCTACATCATGTATTCGAAGTCCCGCGGCAAGGCTGCCAACAAAAGCGTGGAGGACTGGGATCCTGCAACGGCGCGTTTCAATATGCCGCTGGGCATTCTGTGTTCTTTCTTTGTCGGATTCTTGTCTTCTATCTTCGGTATCGGTGGCGGCATTGTTCATGTTCCCATGATGGTTTTCGTCCTTGGGTTCCCGCCGCAGATTGCGGTTGCGACATCCACCTTCGTGCTTTTCGTGAGCGCTGTTATGGGGGTTTCGAGTCACGCGCTGCTCGGGCACATTATCTGGGGACCGGCCTTGATGATTGGTGCCGGTGCTGTCATCGGTGCTCAACTTGGTGCCAAAATCGCCAAAAAGAGTAAACCGCGACTGCTTGTGGTTCTGCTTTCGATTTTGGTCTTTTTGATCGGTCTGCAGTTCATTTGGAAAGGATCCGTCGGACTCGGCTGGTTGTGACAATGCATAAGAAAAGAGTCGCTCCAACGGTCGGCTCTTTTCTTTTTGGGCGCCTTAGTCTGACGTACTCAAAGACTTCTTGGGCAAAAGCAAAGCGGCCAATCCGATCAGCGGCAGGAAGGAAATCACGATGAACACGCTCCGCAATCCTACAGCATCGGCTGCCGAGCCAAAAATCGCTGTCGCAATGCCGCCCATACCGAAACTCACACCGAAGAAAACTCCCGAGATCAAGCCGACATGCGTCGGTGCTGCATTAAGCGCACAGACGAGAATGGCGGAAAAGGCCGATGACATGATGAACGACACGGCCAGAGCCAAAAAGACGAATAGCTGAAGTCCGACGTGAGGAATCATGAGCGTGAACGGTGCGGCGCCGAGTATCGAAAAGAGAATGACGGCACGGCTGCCGAAGCGATCTGTCAGCGGGCCGCCGGCGATTGTCCCGATAGCGCTCATCGCCAGAAAGCCGAAAAGCACGTATTGGCTGGCCGATATGCTCATGCCGAATGTGTCGATCAAATAGAACGTCAGATAGTTCTGTAGGCAGGCAATGTAGACCTGTTTGGAGAACATCAGCAAAAAGAGAACTACGAAGAGCACGGAAAGTGACCGACTGATCGAGTTTTGCACTGGATTTTGAAGGACTTGTCGTGACTGCCGCTTTTGCCGAGCAGCTGCCAATGTGCCGACTCTCAGCATCACGATTGCAGCTAAGCCCGCGGCAATTCCAAACCAGGCAATGCTTGCCTGCCCGTAGGGAATCACAACGAAAGCGGCAGCGAGCGGCCCCAAAGCCATGCCGGCGTTTCCTCCGACCTGAAAGACCGATTGAGCCAATCCTTTGCGACCGCCGGACGCAAATTGAGCAATCCGTGTAGCTTCCGGATGGAACACGGCCGAACCGAATCCGAGAAAGGCTACGGCAAGGAGCATGGAAGCAAAAACGGATGCTTGTGACAAGGCCACCAGACCGACAAGCGTACTGCACATGCCGATGGCGAGCATGTACTTGGTCGGGTGTTTGTCTGTTGTGAGTCCGACCAAGGGCTGAAGCAGCGAGCTTGTAACCTGAATCACCAAAGTGATGAGTCCCACTTGCGTGAACGTCAGGCCGTGCGCGTCGCGCAGAATCGGCAACGCAGCAGGAATCACCGATTGGATGCCATCGTTTAAGAAGTGTCCGAGGCAGACCAAAAAGAGTAAACCGTAGGCGGTTTGCTCCGCTGTTTTTGTTGGATGGTCGGCTTTTTTCAGACGTTGCGAGGGCATTTTGATTGTTCCAACACCGGTGTTATACGGCACACTCGGGCCGTGTTGTCATGGTTTTGTCATCTAAGCATAGCGATCTTGTCATTTACCGAGCGCACACTGCGCGCCGAGAATCCCTCTACAAAATCATATTCCTTCAAGACAACAACAAGCCATGGAACACTACTACATTGCCTTGCTGGTCTTTTTGGGCCTGCTGGCTGTTTTTGATCTATTCGTGGGCGTCAGCAACGACGCCGTTAACTTCCTCAATTCTGCTCTCGGGTGCCGCATCGCCTCGTTTAAAACGACGATGTTCGTTGCGAGCATCGGCGTGATGTTGGGCGCCACCTTCTCCTCGGGGATGATGGAAATTGCCCGCTCTGGCGTCTTCAATCCGCAAATGTTCACCTTCAATGAAATCATGGTGATTTTCTTTGCGGTTATGGTTACCGACATTATTCTGCTCGACACTTTCAATTCACTCGGTCTGCCGACTTCGACGACCGTGTCGATCGTGTTCGAATTGCTTGGAAGTGCGCTTGCCGCAGCTGCCTTTACGCTGCTGGCCGACGGCAAATCGCTGGCTGACGTGGCGGAATACATCAATAGCTCTCGGTCGCTCACGATCATTTCGGGCATCCTGATTTCGGTGGCGGTGGCATTCGTTGCCGGCACTGTCGTGCAATACATTGCCCGACTGATCTTCACGTTCAATTTCGAAAAAATGTATCGCCGTATCGGCGGCGTCTACGCGGGGCTGGCTATTACAGCTATTTTCTACTTCCTGGTCATGAAGGGCGCCAAGGGCGCGAGCTTCATGCGCCCCGAATGGATCGACTTCATGAGCAACAATACGCTGCCGATTGTGGCAACGCTCTTTGTGGTGCTCTCGATTGTCTTCCAGCTTCTGATTCTTGTTGCCAACGTCAACGTCTTCAAGATCATCATTTTGGCTGGCACCTTTGCTCTGGCATTTGCTTTTGCCGGCAACGACCTTGTCAACTTCGTGGGCGTGCCGCTTGCAGCTCTGGATTCCTACAACGAGTGGGTTGCTTCTGGTGCCGCTGCGGACACCTTCACGATGGAAGGACTGCTTAAGCCTACGGTTGCCAACACATTCCTGCTGCTGTTGGCAGGCCTTGTGATGGTGCTCACGCTGTGGTTCTCCAAGAAAGCCCAGATTGTGATTCAAACCTCAATCAATCTGTCTTCGAGCAATTCCGGGGAACACGAACAGTTCGGCAGTTCTTTGCCCGGCCGCATGATCGTGCGCGCCAGCATGGGCTTTGGCCGGCTTGTGAATCAATTCATTCCCATGGGTGTCAAAAAGGGTATCGACAGCCGTTTTGAGCCCAAGAAGTTACAACATGGCGAAACACCGCTGCCTTTTGACTATGTTCGCGCCTCGATCAACCTGGTCGTAAGTGCCGTCTTGATCGCTTCTGCGACAAGCCTGAAGCTTCCGTTGTCGACGACGTACGTGACCTTTATGGTTGCGATGGGCTCGAGCTTTGCCGACGGCGCCTGGGATCGTGAAACCGCCGTTTATCGTATCTCGGGTGTGTTGACCGTGATCAGCGGCTGGTTTATCACGGCGCTTTGCGCTTCGACTATGGCTGCAGTCGTTTGCTGGCTGACGCTCTGGGGCGAGGGCATTGCGGCCTTGATCTTTGCCGTGGGTTCCGTGTTCCTGCTCGTACGATCCAACCTTAAGGCCAAGCTCGATACGGTGGATATGCGTGCCGATCTTGATACGCGTTATGACGCTCATAAGATGCAGCAACTTGTTGAAGAGCGCACGGAAGTCAACTTTGAAAAGACGGTTGCCGTCTTCGGAGAACTGGTTGATAAGTTCCTGGCTGACAAAGAGTCCGATCTGCGGCAGATCAAGACGGACAGCAACGAGTTGTTCGACAAGATGAGTGCGGATCGCGGCCTCTACTATCGTATGGCCAACTCAAGTTTCAAGCCTACCAACAAGGACTTTGACGCACGCTATTGCTACTACCGCATATCGACCAATATGCGCGAAGTCGGTCGTTCGCTGCAATCTCTGGCAAAACTTGCGACCGATCACGTCGCCAACCGCCATCGTATTTACCAGGGGGAACTGAAGAGCGAACTGCAAAATCTGGCGCAGTATCTCAAGCAGATCTCGACCGGAGAAGGCGGCAAGCTGAATTTGCGCAATGTCATGCTGCATGCCGATGAGGCGAGCAACCGTATCGATGCGCTGCAGGCTGAACTTCTGCGTCGCATTCCGGATGATAAGTTGTCGGTACGCGGCTGTGAGCTCTACCTGAATTTCCTCGTGTTTGCACGAGAGTTCATCAACCGCTGCTCCATCGTTGCGGTGCTGTCAGGACAGTTGGATGAGATAGCTCAACGACAACAGTAAAGGCAAAGACAGCAGCTGCTGGCTTTGATAACGAGAAGCGTCGATCTTCGGATCGGCGCTTTTTTGCTGAGTGCGCCAGAGCTACCTCTGTATCGCAAAAGTTCGTTATGTTTTGGGGTGGCGGAGAAGTCGCATCAGTGTTTTACATGGCGCCACGAGAAAACCCGCATTCATTGAAATAAATTTTCAAAATCAAGTTTGCAAAAACAAAAAAACGCGACACCGAAGTGACGCGCTCTTTTCTTTCTGCAACCCTCTAAAAGAAGAGGTGGCTCCCCGAGTTGGGCTCGAACCAACGACCCACGGATTAACAGTCCGTTGCTCTACCGACTGAGCTATCGGGGAATGCAGAACCGGAACTATATAGGTGTTTTTAGATTTTGGCAAGTTTTTTTCGAAGAAAATTTGCTCTTTGCTTCACCTTCAAGCAAAAACCATGCTTGATTTGGATGTAAGTCCATGAATTTTAAAGACTTATAACGGTAATTCAAACTAAATGCTTTTTTTGAAAAAAACCGCCGCCTGGCAAGCTAGGCGACGGCGGGAAGGCAAATCAACCTGCTGAAGCGGTTTTAGAGCACTTCGGCAATGGATTTGGCGACGTATTCCACATTGCGGGTGTTGAGTCCGCAGATGCAGATGCGGCCGTTTTTAACGGCATAAATGCCGTAGTCGGCGGCCAGTTTTTCAACTTGTTCGGGAGTCAATCCTGTAAAGGAGAACATGCCGGCCTGGCGCGTCACGAAGCTGAAGTCGCGCTTGGCGCCGAGACGAGCCATTTCATCGGCCAAAGCCTTACGCATCGAGCGGATGCGTTCACGCATGCCGCCGAGTTCTTGCTTCCAGTGAGCGTATTTTTGCGGATCGGAAAGCACGCGTTCAACAATGTAGGCGCCGTGAGCAGGCGGGTTGGAGTAATTGCAGCGCACCACGGCCTTTAGCTGCGTCATGACGATGTCGGCTTCGGTCTTGCTCTGGCAGACGACTGTCAAAGCGCCGATGCGTTCGTTGTAGAGGTTAAACGACTTGGAGAACGACGTGGCGACCAGGAAGCTCATGCCGGAGGCGGCAAACATGCGAATGGCGGTGGCGTCTTCGTCCAGACCGTTGCGGAAGCCCTGATAGGCCATGTCAAGGAAGGGGGTAAGGCCACCCTTTTGGCAGATCTCGATGACGACCTTCCACTGTTCTTCGTTGAGATCGTAGCCGGTCGGGTTGTGGCAGCAGGAGTGCAACACAACGAGAGTCTTGGCAGGCAATGCCTTGAGGTCCTCGACCATGGCATCGAAATTGAGGCTGTTGGTGGAGGCGTCGTAGTAGCGATAGGGCTTGATTTCGTAGCCAGCCATGCCGAGGATGGCATTGTGATTGCCCCAGGTGGGCAATGACGTGGAAGCAACACGTTCACCGCAGATGTGGAACATGAAGTCCATGCCGACCTTCAGTGCGCCCGTGCCGCCCAGAGTCTGGATCGTGGCGGCGCGCCCCGACAGAACGATCTCGCTGTCGGCACCGAAGACCATCTGCTGAACATGTGCGCCGTAGCCGTCCAGACCACTGATGGGCAGATAGCTGTGCGGAATGCAAGCTTCGGCGAGGGCCGTTTCGGCTTCCTTAACGACATCGAGAACGGGCGTGACGCCTTCATCGGTCATGTAGGCGCCCACCCCGAGATTCACTTTCTGAGGACGGGGATCCTGGCGGTAGCGCTGTGTCACGCCAAGGATCGGATCGGCAGGTGCAGCAACGAGGCTGCTGAACAAAGCATCGGACATATGCATCCCTGTGTAGTTGTTGTTGAAAATTTTTCGTCCAATTGGTCCGGCCGGCTGTAAACATACGTCTAAGCCGACGGCAACAACTAATATTAGACCTTCAGGCTGCATGCGGTTTGTTTTGAGCGTTAGAAATTAGCCGTATGCGCTCTTTCTGTGTTTGTTGAGAATTGTATTTGTGACTCAGATTCTGACTTTTGAGCATTCTCCGTTTGAATTGCACGCGGAGTTCGATCCTGCCGGTGATCAGCCTACGGCAATTTCCAAACTTACCGAAGGCCTTCGGGAGGGCTACAGCGCGCAGACGCTTTTGGGCGTTACCGGGTCAGGCAAGACCTTTACGATGGCTAACATCATTGCGCGCCTGGGAGTACCAGCCATCGTGATGGCGCCCAACAAGACGCTTGCGGCGCAGCTCTACAGTGAAATGCGTGAGTTCTTCCCGAACAACGCTGTCGAATACTTCGTTTCCTACTACGACTACTATCAGCCCGAAGCTTATGTGCCGGCGCGCGATCTTTTCATTGAAAAGGATTCGGCCGTCAATGAGCATATCGAACAGATGCGGCTTGCAGCCACCAAATCCATTCTCGAACGTCGCGATACGGTGATCGTGGCGACGGTCTCGGCCATCTACGGCATCGGCAAGCCCGAAAGCTACACACAGATGCGACTGATTCTGCGCACGGGAGACACGAAGGAACGCAAGGATCTCATCAGCCAGCTCGTCAAGATGCAGTACAAGCGCAATGACATGGAGTTTTTGCGCGGTACGTTTCGCGTAAGGGGCGATACGATCGACATTTTTCCTGCCGAGCACGCCGAAGTTGCCGTGCGCGTCGAGCTTTTTGACGACGAAGTCGAAGCGGTGGTTCTCTTTGATCCCTTATCCGGTCAAGTGCGCCAGCGAGTGCCGCGCTTTGTTGTTTATCCGGCAAGCCACTACGTGACGCCGCGCGACGAGATCGTTCGGGCGATGGAGGGCATCAAGGCAGAACTCAAGGAACGGTTGGACGAGCTATACAGAGACAATAAGCTCGTAGAAGCTCAGCGCTTGCAGCAAAGAACGCTTTTTGATCTGGAAATGCTCGATCAGGTGGGCTTTTGCAAGGGCATCGAAAACTATTCGCGTCACCTCACGGGGCTTGCTCCCGGAGAGGCTCCGCCGTGTCTCATCGACTATCTGCCCGCCGACAGCATCATGTTTTTTGACGAAAGTCACGTGATGATGGGGCAGTTGGGCGGTATGTATCGAGGCGACCGCTCGCGAAAGGAAACGCTCGTGCAGTATGGGTTTCGTCTGCCTTCGGCGCTGGACAACCGACCGCTTCGCTTTGACGAATTCGAGCGCAAAATGCGCCGCTCGATCTTTGTGTCGGCAACGCCGGCCGCATACGAACTGGAAAAAAGCGCTCAAATAGTTGAACAAGTGGTGCGCCCGACGGGGCTCGTGGACCCGGAAGTGGAAGTTCGTCCGGCGCTCACGCAGGTCGATGATGTGCTTTCCGAGGTCAACGAACGTGCTGCTCAGGGCGAGCGCGTGCTGGTGACAACGCTTACCAAACGCATGGCCGAGGAGCTGACGGAATATCTGCGCGAGCACAATGTGCGCGTGCGCTATTTGCACTCTGATATTGACACGGTTGAGCGCGTGGAAATTATTCGGGATCTGCGCGCGGGTGTCTTTGACGTACTCGTGGGCATCAATCTGCTGCGCGAAGGACTGGACATCCCAGAAGTGTCGCTTGTGGCCATTCTTGACGCAGATAAAGAAGGTTTCCTGCGATCAACCAGATCACTGATCCAGACTATCGGTCGCGCGGCCCGCAATGTGCGCGGCAAGGCAATTCTGTATGCCGATACAATGACGGACTCCATGCGGCAGGCCATTGAGGAAACCGAACGTCGCCGTGCCAAGCAAAAGGACTACAACCGCGAACACGGCATCACGCCCAAGAGCGTCGTCAAGGAAGTGCGTGACATCATCGACGGCGTCTACAGGCCTGACGCCAGCGCACAGGACGAGGGCAAGATCAAAGGACTCGACATCAAGGACGACAAGAGTCTGGCCAAGGAAATCAAGGAAACCGAAAAGAAAATGCTTGCCTGCGCGCGCGATCTCGATTTCGAACAGGCGGCCGTTCTTCGCGACCGCCTCGAGGCACTGAAGCGCCTTGCCTTTGGTACCGACGGCAAAACAAGTGTGGAAGAGCGTGTTTAGCGTGACAGCAATCGGGCGGCCAATTCGGGAAGTTCCGAAACCTGTCTGGCCAACGCGGCCGCACCCCAGTCGGAAACGGCCGCTCCGCTGCCGGTGTAGCCCCAGGTAGCGGCAATGAAGGGTACGCCTGCGTTGGCGGCTGCCTGAGCGTCACGAGCGTCGTCGCCCACATAAATGGTTTCGCAAGCCGCATAGCCCAATGTTTCCATTGCATGGAGCAAAGCGTCCGGCGCGGGTTTTGCGGCGGCAAAACTTTGCCCTGACAGAATGCAGGCGGCGTTCTTCGCGATGCCTTTGGCTTCGCACAGAGGACGGGCAAGCTCAATTGCTTTGTTGGTCACAATGCCCCAATCAAACCCGGTTTGACGCAATTGCGAGAGCATCTCGGCAACGCCTTCAAAAAGCGTGCTGTCTTGTACCATGATCTGCGCGTAGTGCGCCAGGAAATCGCGCTTGGCAGCTCCAAAGGCAACGGCATCTGTGGGCATGCGCAGTCCCGCCCAGATCAGCCCTGCCGCACCGCGTCCGCAATGCTCCCTGAGTGCTTCGTAGGGAAGCGGCGCAAGTCCCGCGCGGGTTCTAAGAAAATTGGCCGAGTGGGCCAGCCCCAGGGCGCTGTCCATCAACGTTCCGTCCAGATCAAACAAAATCAGTCCGCGCAAGGCGATACTCCTCAAGATTCAGGCAGGCAAAAAAGCCCCGCACAACAGCAAGGATTGTACGGGGCGTAGCGTCAGGCTAGGAAATTAATTCGGTCAGGATTTTTTTCCGAAGCCCGTGACGTGCAAAGCACGCAGGATGTTTTGAGGACCGCTGTGCGAAACAGGCTTGTCCGCCTTGAGGTCGGGTTTGCCGTCAGTTTTGTCATCACTCTTGGCGCGGTCACACAGGTCGTTGAGTTCGTGCTGTAACACGGCCACGATACTGTAGCGATTGACCAATTCGCGGGCGAACTGCAGGAAGTTGAGGTAAAGCTCGCAGCCGCGCATCGAGATGTTTTCCGTAGCAATCGATGAGAGCAGGTTTTCCTGCATGCGGTCGATTCCCAGAATGATGTCGTTGCCGTTGAGTTTCACCGATTCAAGCGCGTGGCGTCCTTTGACGGCGCGGCCGAGCTTTTGCAGGTCGTTTGCCAATTGGATCAGATTGGCCTTGAGTTCACCCTTATAGACGCGGTGACGGTTGGCGATGTGATCCTTCACGGTCGTCGTGAGCTTTTGCAGGTTGCTGCCTACTTCACGCATACCGGTGTAGGCGCGGTAGTAGCAATAGCGCGCGTCGCGGTCAAGCTTCGTGTCGGACTTGCGCTGCTGGGCCATGTCGTAATAGATACTGCGTTCGCGGCTCAGCATATCGAAGAAGTCGGCTGATTCGCTCTTGATTTTGCGCAAAGCAGATTCGTTGTCGTTGAGGAAGGCCTTCACGGTGGCTTCGTACAGATCCACGGAGTGCTGCAGATGCACGCCGACCGTATCGTTGATGGCATCGCGTACCGAGTAGCAGTCGTCGTTTTTCAGGCGCAGTTCCTTTTGTTCGGCCGAATGCGACTTCAGGAAGTTGGAGCGCACAAGAAGCGTGAGCACGAAGAGCATAAGGGCAATCATCATGTACGTGCCGCCCATCATCACCATCACGCAGACAAGAGCTGCAGCCGAGCAGGCGGTGAAGGCCGTAAGGAACCAGCCGCTGATGACGGTGAGCACACCTGAAATGCGGTAAACAGCCGTTTCACGATCCCATGCGCCGTCGGCAAAGCTCGAGCCCATTGCCACCATGAAGGTCACGTAGGTGGTGGACAAAGGCAGCTGAAGACTGGTCGCGGAGGCAATCAGGATGGAACTGAGGACCAGGTTGACGGAAGCGCGGACATAGTCGAAGGGCAGCGGCTGTTCGTTGCGCTCGAGCTTACGGGGCTTAAAGCGAGAATGCAAAGCCCCCTGAAGGCGCATCGGCAGAATCTGACGAATGACCGAACCGAGCGTCATGGAGCTGCGCACGATCATGCGGCCGGGCAGGGAGCTGCCGAACTGTTCGTGTTCGCCTTGCTGACTCGAAGACAGGTTAATTGAGGTCTGCACCACGCGGTGGGCTTTTTTGGAGAACCACAGCGTGAGCACCATGATCAAACCGGACAGGAGCAGGAAGATCGTGGCGGCCTTGCTGCCTTTTTCGGCAAGGCTTGTCATCATAAAGGTGTCGCCGTCGGTGCCGTTGGCCATGAAGTCGCGTACGGCATCAAGAGCGGCAAGCGGCACACCGACGAAGTTCACCAAGTCGTTGCCGGCAAACGCGAAAGCAAGCGAGAAGGTGCCGCTCAGAATGACGATTCGGAAGATGTTGAAGTTGATTGTCCAAAGCAAAATGGAAAACAAAATGGACAATCCGATGAAGAGCGTCAAAAGGATGGCGGAGGTATTGGCGTCGATCCACGCGATCCATTCGGGCTGCATGAAGCTGGCACCTTTGGCGCCTTTCATGACGAGGAAGTAGAAGATGGCCGTGAGGCAGAAGCCGCCGAAAATGCCGCCGATGCGGCGATACATGGCTTCAAAGTGGAAGGTAAAGAGCAAACGCATCAGGTACTGCACGACCATGCCCGAGACGAAGGCAACGCCTACGGAAATCAAGATGCCTGAGATGATCGTCAGTGCCTTGGCCGTGTTGATGTAATCAACAACGGCCGCGAAGTTGCCGTCGGCAACGTAAATCTTATAGAGAGCGGCGGCAAGGGCGCTGCCGAGCAGCTCGAAGATGATGGAAACGGTGGTGGAAGTGGGGAGCCCCAGGGAATTGAAAGTGTCCAGCAGAAGCACGTCGGCAATCATGACGGCAAAGAAGACGATCATGATCTCGTTGAATGTGAACATCTGCGGATGAAAGACACCGGATCGGGCAATCTCCATCATGCCGGAGGAGAAGGTGGCGCCGAGCAGCACACCGAGACTGGCTACCCACATTGTGGTGCGAAAGCGAGCGATGCGGCAGCCTAAAGCAGAATTGAGGAAGTTAACGGCGTCGTTGCTGACGCCTACGAACAAGTCAAAGCACGCCAGCACGGCCAGAAAGCCGAGGACGACCAAATAAAAATCAGACATTTGAGCACGGATGGGTTGTTGACAACTCAGTAAAAAAGTTTTGCAGATGTTTATGACAGATTTATGACAAAGTTGTCACAAATCCGTCATTGAGCTGTCATACTCATCAGTCGCACTCGCAAAAAAGCCTGCGGTTTGGACGTTCCGCAGGCTTCGAGACGAAAATTTGAAGTTCGTTAGGCAAGCGAGGCCTTCTTGGTTTTGCGCTTGGCTGCCGCACGTGCTTTACTCTTGCGCTTGGCGTCCTTGGCGCTGGCGGGTTTGCCCAAGGCGACCTTCTTTTTCTTGTCGGCGGGCTTTTTGATGCCGCGTGCGCCCGGGTCAGACTTGGCTCGCAGCTGCGCCAGGCCGATATCCTCTTCGCTCTTTTCAACGGGAGGACGATAAAAGACGAGCATCTTGCCGATTTCCTGGATGCGGGCGGCACCGAGCTCGTCGGCCACCGTGTGGTAAATTTCGTCGCGTTCTTCGCGATCGTCTCCGGCCACATGCACCTTGACGAGGCCATGATCGTCGAGCGCGCGCTCGATTTCTTTCAAGACGGCCGGCGTCATGCCTTTTTCTCCGATCAGCACGAGCGGATTCAAGTGATGGGCGTCGGCGCGCAGGCGCAGTCTTTCGTTACGCTCTAAAATTAGTTCTGTCATTGTTAAGTATGCGTCTTTGTACCTAAAAAAGTCGTGCAGGACGCATTTTATTTGTTTTCATGCCCAAATCCCTAAAAAAACTACGTTCCAACCGCGCTTGGATCGAGCGCCACATCAACGACCCTTTCGTAAAAAAGAGTCGCCGCGAGGGCTATCGTGCCCGCTCCGTTTATAAACTCACGGAACTCGACGATACCGAACACCTCTTTCGCCCCGGTATGAACGTGGCTGATCTCGGTAGCGCCCCGGGCAGCTGGACGCAGATCGTGCGCGAGCGACTCACCGACAAAAACGGCGAATTGAAGGGCCGCATTATCGCCATGGACATCCTGCCGATGGAGCCCATCGACGGGGTGACGTTTCTGCAGGGGGACTTCCGCGAGCAGGAAGTTGCCGACAAGCTCAATGAAATTCTCGGCGGGGACAAGCTCGACGTCGTGATCAGCGACATGGCGCCGAACCTATCGGGCATTGCCATGGTCGACGCCAACGCCAGTCTCCTTCTCAATGAACTCGCGCTTGACTTTGCCGTTGAGCATCTCAAGCCCGAAGGCGTCTTTGTCACCAAGGCTTTTCAGGGGTCGGGCTACTCTCAGTTCATTGAAAACTGTAAGAAGCATTTCGTGAGTGTGGCGCAGCGCAAGCCCGAGGCAAGCCGCAATTCGAGTGCGGAAATGTACGTGGTAGCCCGTCGCCTGAAGCAAAAGTAAGCGTCTCGAGCAAACTTTGTTAACCAATCTCAGGCGTTGACCCAGGACATTTGTTCGGGTTTTGCTATAGGCTTAACGTGCTTCGGTGTCGGCATCTTTTTCTTGTCAAAAGACGCCACTGCCCATTTTTTTGATTTTGATTCGAGACAGGACGGTCTGGCCTTTGGGTGGTCGTCCGCACAAGACAGAGGAATATCTTGGACAACAGAATGATCGGCCGCGTAGCGGTTTGGTTGCTCATCGCTTTTGTACTCTTTACTGTTTTCCGGCAGTTCGACAATTCGGCCACAGCGCCCATGAATGCCGAACAGACGAGCTACACGCAGTTCATGCAGGATGCCAAGGACGGCAAGATTCGCCGCGTGGACGTGCAGGGCCGCAAGATCACAGTGACGCCTGTTGAAGGCGCTTCCTACGTGATTACAAGCCCGGGCGACCTGTGGATGGTTGATGATCTGCGTAAAAACGGCGTGCAGGTCTTCGGCAAGCCCGAAGAAGAACCGTCGTTTTTGCAGACAATTCTTGTGAGCTGGTTCCCGATGCTGCTTTTGATCGGCGTGTGGATTTTCTTCATGCGTCAAATGCAGGGCGGCAAGTCGGGCGCCTTTTCGTTCGGCAAGAGCAAGGCGCGCATGCTTGACGATTCGGCCAATAAAGTGCGCTTTGCCGATGTGGCAGGGTGCGACGAAGCCAAGGAAGACGTGCAGGAAGTCGTGGAGTTTCTGCGCGATCCGTCGCGGTTTCAGCGTTTGGGCGGCCATATTCCGCGCGGCATTCTGCTCGTGGGGTCGCCCGGTACCGGCAAAACTTTGCTTGCCAAAGCCATTGCCGGTGAAGCCGGCGTGCCGTTTTTCTCGATTTCCGGCTCTGACTTCGTGGAAATGTTCGTAGGCGTGGGCGCGGCCCGCGTGCGCGACATGTTTGAAAACGCCAAGAAAAACGCCCCCTGCATTATCTTTATCGACGAAATCGATGCGGTGGGCCGCCAGCGTGGCGCAGGTCTTGGCGGCGGCAACGACGAGCGCGAACAGACGCTCAACCAGATGCTTGTGGAAATGGACGGCTTTGAAACCGGCACCAACGTCATCGTCATTGCCGCAACCAACCGCCCGGATGTGCTTGATCCCGCCTTGATGCGTCCGGGGCGCTTTGACCGTCAGGTCGTGGTGCCGTTGCCCGATATCCGCGGTCGCGAACAGATTCTCAACGTGCACATGAAAAAGGTGCCGATCGGCTCTGACGTGCAGCCCGACGTGATTGCACGCGGTACGCCGGGGTTCTCCGGTGCCGACCTTGCCAACCTCGTTAACGAAGCCGCTCTTTTTGCCGCACGCCGCAACGGTCGCGTGGTGGAAATGAACGACTTTGAATTGGCCAAGGACAAGATCATGATGGGGGCGGAGCGCCGCTCCATGGTGATGACCGAAGACGAGCGCCGCAATACGGCCTATCACGAATCCGGTCACGCGCTGGTTGCCAAGCTTCTGCCCAAGTCGGATCCGGTGCACAAGGTGACGATCATCCCGCGCGGCCGAGCGCTCGGCGTGACGATGCAGTTGCCCGAAGAAGATCGTTACTCGTACGATCGCGACTATCTGCTTACCCGCATCGCCATCCTCTTCGGCGGTCGCATTGCCGAAGAAGTGTTCATGAATCAGATGACGACCGGGGCGAGCAATGACTTTGAGTGTGCCTCTCAGCTTGCTCGCGATATGGTGATGCGTTACGGCATGAGCGACAAGATGGGCGTGATGGTCTATGCCGAAAACGAGGGTGAGGTCTTCCTCGGCCGTTCGGTGACAAAGACCACGCACATTTCGGAAAAGACAATGCAGCAGGTTGATGCCGAAATCCGCCGCATTCTCGACGAACAATACAAGCGTGCGCGAGACCTCATTGAAGGCCATCAGAAGGAAATGCACCGCATGGCCAAGGCTCTTTTGGATTGGGAAACGATTGACGGCGATCAGATTGACGACATTCTTGCCGGCAATGAGCCGCGTCCGCCCAAGTCTCCGATGACGGGATCGGCCAAGCCCGAACCTCGAAAGGAAGAAAAGGTTGAGGAGCCGATGCAGGAAGCCAAGGCTCCCGCGGATGATGTTGCTCACGAAGCACATGCTTCGGACAAAGAAGAGCCGAAATAATTAGCGTTATCGAATCATTTGACGGCGGGCAAGTCCCGCCGTTTTTTTGAAAGGACACAATCGTGCAGACAGAAATTTGCGCGCGGGCCACAACCTGGCAATGTCGGGATCGCCTACTGGATCTCACGCGACCGCTCATCATGGGCATCGTGAACGTGACGCCCGATTCGTTTTCCGACGGCGGCACGCACAACGAATTTGAAGCGGCTGTGGCCTGGGGCAAGCGTTTGGCCGAACAAGGTGCCGACATTCTGGATGTGGGCGGCGAGTCAACCCGTCCGGGAGCGTCTGAAGTCAGCGTTGAAGAAGAGATCCGCCGCGTGGTACCTGTGGTGAGGGCGCTTGCGCAGGAGGGGCTGGCTGTGTCGGTTGATACGAGTAAGCCCGAAGTGATGCAGGCCAGCCTCGAGGCCGGCGCATGCATTCTCAATGACATTCGCGCGTTTGAATTGCCCGGCGCCGAAGATGTGGCCGCGCGAAGCGGTGCGGGGCTCGTGATCATGCATATGCAGGGCACGCCGCAGACGATGCAAAACCGTCCCGACTACGAAGATTTGCTCGGCGAAATCGAAACTTATCTCAGGCGCCGTGAAGAGGCGCTTTTGACCAAAGGCGTCAAGCCGGCGCAAATCTGTTGGGACGCGGGTTTCGGTTTCGGAAAGACGTTTGAACACAACTTCAGCATTTTGAAGCACACCGAACGTTTTGTGGCAAGCGGTCGTCCGTATCTCATGGGGCTGTCGCGCAAAACTTCGATCGGTACCGCAACGAACCAAGCTGATCCTTCCAAACGTATCGTTTCGAGCGTAGCGGGAGCCTTGCTTGCCGCCGAGCGCGGCGCTCAAATTGTTCGCGTGCACGACGTACGGGAAACCCGGGAAGCTTTTGACGTTTGGCAGGCCCTGCAGGCGGCTCGCTAAAATTAAAAAATTCGAGTTTTGCAGCAAGCGCGTTGAGCGTTTGACGAAAGGATTGAGAAAAAATGGCAAGACAGTTTTTTGGAACCGACGGTGTACGCGGTACGGTAGGTGAAGCTCCGATTACGCCGGACTTTGTGTTGTTGCTTGGGCAGGCGGCCGGCCGCGTGTTTGCCCGACACAGTAAAACGGCTCGCGCCACGGTTCTGATCGGCAAAGATACGCGCGTGTCGGGATACATGCTTGAAGCCGCGCTGCAGGCGGGTTTTTCGGCTGCCGGCGTGGATATTGTGCTGTGCGGTCCGGTACCGACGCCTGCCGTTGCCTATCTCACCCGTGCTTTGCGTCTGGATGCGGGCGTGGTGATCAGTGCAAGCCACAATCCCTACCATGACAACGGCATCAAGTTCTTCTCGGCCGGCGGTACCAAATTACCCGATGCGGTCGAGGAGGAAATCGAAGCCGAAATTGCCAAGGGCTATCAATGCGTGGCTAGCGATGCGCTGGGGAAAGCCTATCGACTCGATGATGCCTGCGGTCGTTACGTCGAATTCTGCAAGAGCACGTTCCCGACCGGTCTCGACCTCAAAGGCATGAAGCTTTATCTCGATTGCGCGCACGGAGCGGCGTATCATGCGGCTCCTTCGGTGTTCCATGAACTGGGTGCCGACATTGTGTCCGACGGTGTTGAACCGGACGGCTTTAACATCAACCGTGACGTCGGCGCCACACATACGGACGATTTGGCCGAAAGAACGGCTAAGGCGGGCGCAGATTTGGGGTTGGCTTTTGACGGTGACGCCGATCGCTTGATCATGGCCGACAATCAGGGCAACGTCTACAACGGTGACGCGCTTTTGTACGTTATGGCGCGCGAGCGTATCCAAACGATGGGCAAATCCTCGGGCGTCGTGGGAACGCTGATGACCAATTTCGCGTTGGAAAAGCGGTTTGCCGAACTCGGCATCCCGTTTGAGCGTGCCAAGGTGGGCGATCGCTACGTGATGGAAAAGCTGCTCGAAAAGGGGTGGCTCTACGGCGGCGAAAGCTCGGGGCATTTGATTGCGCTCGATTGCCAGACTACGGGCGACGGCATTGTGAGCGCTTTGCAGGTTTTGGCGGCCGTTGTCTCGAGCGGAAAGGATCTGGCCCAACTCACGGCCGATTTGCAGTTGATGCCGCAGGTCCTCATCAATCGCCGCATTGCAAAAGGCTATGACTGGAAGGGCAACGAAAAGTTTGCTGCCGCGATCAAGGCCTGCGAAGCGGAGCTCTCCGGCAGCGGACGCGTGCTGATCCGTCCGTCGGGAACCGAGCCGCTGTTGCGCATCATGGTTGAAGCGCAGGACAAGGAAGTGGCCCGACAGTTGGCCGAGCGCATGGCTCAGGCGTTGGATTAGTCAAAAATGTTCAGCCGCAGGAGGCATTATGATGCCCAACCTGCGGCAGATCATTTCCGTCGTTTTCCTTTCCTGTAAAATTCCCCGAATTGTTGCGGGTGCAACACCCGCGGATTTGTTGTGCCCGCAAAACCCGGCTGCACGACTATTGGATAAGACTCACACATATCTCTATGAAACCCGACACTTACATGACGGCCGCCGAGATTCGTACGGCTTTTCTGAAGTTCTTCGAGAGCAAGGGACACCCCATTGTGGCTTCGAGCCCCGTGGTCCCGCAAGACGACCCGACGCTGCTGTTTACCAACGCGGGGATGAACCAGTTCAAGGATAATTTCCTTGGTTTGGATAAGAGCCTGAAGCGTGCAACGACGGCTCAGAAGTGCATCCGCGCCGGCGGCAAGCACAACGACTTGGACAATGTCGGGTACACGGCTCGTCACCACACGTTTTTTGAAATGCTCGGCAATTTCAGCTTCGGCGACTATTTCAAGCGTGAAGCCATTGCCTGGGCCTGGGAACTGCTCACGAAGGTTTATAAGCTTCCGGCCGAACGCCTCTGGGTGACGGTCTATATCGAAGACGACGAAGCCTACGACATCTGGAACAAAGAAATCGGCGTGCCTGCGGAGCGCATTGTGCGCATCGGAGACAATAAGGGTGCCCGCTACATGTCCGACAATTTCTGGATGATGGGCGACACCGGCCCCTGCGGTCCGTGCTCGGAAATCTTCTTTGACCGCGGCCCCAAGATTCAGGGCGGCCCTCCGGGAAGCCCCGACGAAGACGGCGACCGTTACATGGAAATCTGGAACCTGGTGTTTACGCAGTTTAACCGCGACACGGCAGGCAACATGAACCGTCTGCCCAAGCCCAACATCGATACCGGCATGGGCTTGGAACGTCTGGCATCCGTTTTGCAACAAGTCGACACCAACTATGATATTGATCTCTTCCAAAATCTGATGCGTGCTGCGAAGCAAGCCGTTGAAGAGGCCGGTGCCGAAAATGTCGATCCGCAGAGCCCGTCTCTCAAGGTGATCGCCGACCACATCCGTTCCTGCGGCTTTGCCGTGGCCGACGGCGTCAAGCCCGGCAACGAGGGGCGTGCTTACGTGATTCGTCGCATCTGCCGTCGTGCGATCCGCCACGGCTACAAGCTTGGCGCCCGCGGTCCGTTCTTCTACAAATTGGTCGAGCCGCTTGCCCGCGAAATGGGCGATATCTATCCGGAAATCAAGAATCCGAAGATTGCCGAAGTGATTCGTGCCGAAGAGGAACGTTTCTTGCAGACGCTCTCCAACGGCATGCAGATTCTTGACGAGGCTATGGCCGAATGCAAGGACGGAGTGCTGCCGGGCGACATCGCCTTTAAATTGCACGACACCTATGGCTTCCCGGTGGATCTGACGGGCGACGTTTGCCGCGAACGCGGTTTGACGGTCGATACCGAAGGCTTTGAAGCCTGCATGCTCGAGCAGAAGAACAAGGCACGTGCCGCCGGCAAATTCAAGATTGCCGCCGACGTACTCTTTACGGGCGACAACAACGAATTTGTGGGTTACGACACGCTCGAAGTTCCGCAAGCCAAGGTGCTGGCGGTTTACAAGGACGGCAGTCAGGTAGAAGCGGCTCAGGCCGGCGACGATGTTCTTGTCATTCTCGACAAGACTCCGTTCTACGCTGAAATGGGCGGACAGGTGGGCGACACCGGCGTGCTCGAAAACGGCACGACGCTCTTGCAGGTTCGTGATTGCCTGAAGCTCAAGGCGAGCGTCTTTAGCCACGTGGCTCATGTTTGCGAAGGCGAAGTCAAGACGGGCGATACGTTTAAGGCTGTGGTCGACGCCAAGCGTCGTGAAGCCATCATGCGCAACCACTCGGTGACGCACATCATGCACAAGGCTTTGCGCGAAGTGCTCGGTGAACACGTGGCGCAGAAGGGAAGTCTTGTCAACGACGCCGTGACGCGCTTTGACTTCCATCACGACAAGCCGATGACCGCCGAAGAAATCCGTCAGGTCGAAGACATCGTAAACGCTGAAATCCTGGCCAACACGCCGGTGCAGTGTCGTGTCATGTCGCTTGCAGACGCCCGCACGAGCGGTGCGACGATGCTTTTCGGCGAAAAGTACGGCGAGACGGTTCGAGTGTTGAATATCGGCACCTCGGTGGAGCTCTGCGGCGGTACGCACGTGGCTCGCACGGGTGACATCGGTTCTTTCAAGATCATCAGCGAAGCGGGCATTTCTGCGGGCGTTCGCCGCGTGGAAGCCGTCACGGGTTTGAACGCCGTTCGCTTGATGCAGGACAATGCCGATCTGCTTGCCACGGCTGCTGCCAAGTTCAAGGCGCCGGCTCAGGAATTGCCCGAAAAGATCGACCACTTGGGTGAAACCGTCAAGCGCCTGGAAAAGGAATTGGCCGAAGCCAAGGCTAAGCTTGCCGCCAAGCAGGGTGATGAGGCGTTGAGTGCCGCTCAAGACATCAATGGTGTCAAGGTACTTCTGACGACACTCGAAGGCATTGACGCCAAGACGTTGCGCGAGACCATGGACAAATTCAAGAGCAAGTTCGGTTCCGCCGTGATCGTTCTGGCGGTGACGGGCGGCGACAAGGCTCAGCTTTGCGCCGGCGTCACGAAGGACCTGATCGGCAAAATCAAGGCCGGTGAGCTCGTCAACTTTGTGGCCGCTCAGTGCGGCGGCAAGGGTGGCGGCAAGCCCGATATGGCCATGGCCGGGGCGTCCGACGTCAAGGCATTGCCGGCGGCGCTTGAAAGCGCTCGCGCTTGGATTGCCGAAAAGCTTGCCTGATCATGTGCGCAACGCTTGACTGCTGCGGGCTGAAATGCCCGCAGCCGGTACTCAAAGCCAAGAAGGCTCTCAAGACTGTGGTTGTCGGTGAGACGCTGGAAGTACTCACCGACGATCCGCATGCGATTGAAGATCTCAATGTTTTCTGTACGCAGGGCGGACATACCATGGTAAGTCAAAAAACGGATGATTTAGGAAAAACGCGGCACGTGATTCGCAAAGAACACTGAGGCGTTTCTTTCTCCGTTCAATCGGCCTTTGTCGGGACTTCCGACGAAGGCCGAAACTTTTGGTCCGTCAGCCTAGAACTCAAACGTGTAGAGTACGTCGAGACTTTGCGCGGCGCCGGAACTGGCTTCCACAAAAAGCCGCGCCAAAAGTCGATAACGAAGTGTCAGCGTGGCGATGGAGTCGAAAATGCCCATCGCGTATTTCACCTGCAGTCCGGGCAGGACGTAGCCGCTTACAACGACCTGAGAGTCGTTTCCCGTCCCGGCAGTGGAAACATTCAACTCGCTGATGCGAAGCATTTCGCCGATGCCGGAGACCAGCTGTCCTGTCTGCGAAAGTCCCATGCTCAAAAGGGCGGAAGTGAGCATGGCGTTGTCGCCGTCATTGGACGTTTGCAGTCCTTGACCACGCATGATGTAAGAGATGGCGTCGGCTTGGGACATGGCCGGATCCGTAAAGAGTTCCGTTTGCGGTGCGTCGCTCGGCCCCTTGATGCGGATGCCCGCTGTGACATTGTCTTCGATGGCGTCCGGATTGCGGATGGCTTCAAAGTCGAGAATTGGCTTGTTGACGGGGCCGGCAAAAGTGAGATTGCCTTTGTTGATGACCAGATCCTGCCCGTAGGCTTTGAAAGTACCGTCAATCAGCTTGATCGTGCCGGTTAAGCCCAAGTTTTGATCGTTCTGTGTAACCGCGACGTCGCCCTGCAGTTCGCTCTTTAAACCGAAAGCGCTCAAATTCACATCGTCGCCCAGATGAATCACCAGCGAACTTTCGATCTTAAGCGGTGTACGGACGCGCACGGACACTTGGTTGGCTTCGATGATTTCTTCGTCGGCGGACGCAGAGATGGCGCCGGTGGGCAGATCATTGACGGTGATGCGCGCCTGATTGATCTGGATACTGCCCGAAAGATTGAGGTTTTGCAGCGAAATGCTCGCCTCTACGTCCGGTGTTACGTGCGCTGTGACGTAGGGAGGAAGACTCACGCGCACTTTGTCGCCTTTAACGGATACACGAGCCGTCGGGTTTTCCGGATCACTCCATTGTGCGTTGCCGCTTACGCGAATCTTCCCTTGTGCGGTTTCAAGGTCGGCAATCAATTCGGACTGATCTCCCTCAAAGTGCAGCATGACGTTGGAGGGCTTCATGTCCAACGGCACGGCCTGACCTTGCGCGGTAAAGGCGTCAAGTTTGATATCGCCGTATAACGCGGGTTTTTGCAATGTGCCTCGGGGCTGCAGTTCGGCCGAAAGGGTTCCGCTTGCCGAGAGTTGAGGCGAAAGTGAGGCAAGCACGGGATTGAACTGCGCGAGCTGTACATCGTCGACCGTCACGGAGCCCGAGAGCTGACGCTTTGTGAGCGGATCGGCTACGGCAATGTCGGCTTTCAGTTCGCCCCCGTCGTTAAGCGACACCGTGCTTTGGATCTGCGCGGATTGAGGTTTGAAGTTGGCGGACAATTTCGTTTCTTTGAAGTGCAGCGTTTGACGCGAACCGTTTGTTTCGGCCGTCACCGAAATGCCTCGCCCGGCCACTTCTACATGCGCGACGGCGTGTTCGGGCGATGGTTCGGTCCAGCTCACGGTTGCCGTTGCATCCGTGCGACCCTTGACATCAAGATCCGGCGGCAGGAGGTCTTTGATGAGAGAAAAGTCTGCGTGTTTGACGTCAAGCATGAGAGTGCCTTGTTTGCCGGCGTGAAGTTCTTCCTTGAGGCAGACTTCGAGACTTTGCGAATTGCTTGTCCAGCAGTGCGGCGAGAGCGATACTTGCGCGGCGTTTATGTTGAAGGCAAGTTTCGGTTTGTCGGCAGTCGACCAAGTGCCGCGATCGGTTTTGAGCGCTGCCGAGACGAGTTCTCCGTTCCAATGAGTTCCGGATTTGTCGAGGTGACCGTCAAGGCGCGCATCAATGGCAAGGGGAGAGCCCTTGCTTGTCACCTGCAGCGTGTGCACGGACTGCGTGCCGGAGAAGGATGCGGAAATCGTTTTGAACGAAACCGAAGATGCGGACAGATTGGTAGCACTGAGTTTTACGTCGGCCTTGGGAAGGCGCTCGCCCTTACTCTGTGTTGTCGTGACTTGTGCGGAAACATCGGCGCGCGCGAGCGACATATCTCCGAACTGCAGCGAAGAGGCATGCATCTGGGCCGACAATTGAGGAATGGAAAGTGTACCGGTAAGTTTCCCGGAACCGGTGACACTGCCGCGTAGCGTCTTGTCGATGCGCGAGAGGTCGGGGGCGCTGATGCGAAATGCCCCGGAGAGTGTTTCCTTTTTCAATGCGGCATTGAGCTCAAGAGCGGCGTTGTCGGCTTTCAGAAGCAAATTTTTGACAGCAAACGAGTCCGTGCCCTGAATGTGACCTGTGGTTTGTGCCGTGAAGGGCACATCGTTTAGCGAGGCTTTGACCGTAAGTGACGTGATGTCAACGGCTAAAGACCGGGGATCAAAGTCTGCTGCCGTTGAGGCCGTCAGGGTAAGTTCTGCCGATCCGTTTGTTTTGGGAGAACCAGCCGGGAGCAGTTTGCCCAGATCCTTGAGGTCGGACCAGGAGAGCGTGGCCGAGCCCGAAGCCGATGCCTTCTTGTCGGTCAAAGCGGCATGAAATGCGGAATGCAGCAAGTTTTTGCCGATGCTTGCATTCAGCCGAAGGTCGGACAAGGTGGTTTTCTTCCCTTGACCGGTAACGGAAAGATCGGCAGGTCGGGCAAGAAGGGCAGAGGCGGCGCGAGTTGAAATCGAAAGATCGTAGGCGTCGTACGTACCTGCCAGTTTGACGTCAACGTTCTGAAGTTCCGCTTCGGTACCGATCAAGTCTTTGATAGCAGTCAGATTCAGGTCACCCGTTACAGCCAGTCGGAAAGCGGGATTGGCTTTGGCGGTTTCGATGTTGGCTTGAACGTTCAGGGTTTTTTGTGCCGACGTCGTCTGAAGTGTCAGATTGGTTTCGGAGGTGAGATCAAAAGTGGCGGCGGCCGTGACCGGATAGGCGGACAAAGGAGCCTGACGCGCCGTTAAGGCAGCGTCGATTTTGCCTTTGGGGATGCCGCCGAGCGTCATTTCTCCCTTAACGGAGGCGTCAACTGCCGGATTCGCAGCGACGAGTTTGGCGATGTGAACGCTTTGAGGGGCGGCGGTAAAAGTTGCCGAAAGCGTTTCGAGTACGGTTTCGTCGTTGAGTTTGACATCAGAAACAGAAAGCGCCTTTACGTCCACGGTAAGCGGCAGTTCGGGCACCGTAAAGGGCTCAAGCAACGGTTTGGCAAAAAGCGCGTTTAACGTTTCGACCACCGGCGCAGGTTTTTCATCAGTAGCCTTCGATGTTTCGGGCAGATGAACGGAGATGCCCACCATATTCAGGTTCTCTGTTGTGACCGTGCCGCCGGAGGCAGAGGCGACTAGAGACAGGTCATGAACCGCAACATCAAACGCATCGGACTGAATGTGCGTGTCAGTGAAACACACATCCGTGAGCGCAACGGAAAACGGCAGAAAGATCGGTGCGTTGTCTGAGACGGCGGTTTCGGAGGCGGTTTCCTGGCTTTCAGCGAGAGCGACCCGGAGTCCATCAACGTGGAGTTTTCCGATGTCGGCATGACGCTCGAGCGGGCGCAGATTGGCGATTGATAACTGCACTCGCTTAAGTTCAAGAGTTACTTGCGTCGTCTGATAGCGAATTTCTGATATGTCCGCATCAAAGAGTGTGCCGCTGACATTGCCGACACTAAGCTCAGGCAAGAACTTTTGCGCGAGCGAAACGCCTGTTTGCAGTCCCCAGGGGGTGAGCGCAAAGACAACGAGACCGACACAAAGCACCAGCGGGACGGCCAGCGCGAAGCCGATGCATTTCAAAAGATGAGAAACTCTCATCACAACGCGCCTCCCAAACCGAAGTAGATCTTCCAACTGTCTTCATCGGGGTCGCCGACTGCCTTGGCGATGTCGAGTTTGACCAGACCAATGGGCGAGAGCCAACGAATGCCGAAACCCGCGCCTTTCTTGATGTCGCCGAAATTGAATTCGTGACTCGATTGACCGGCGTCGAAAAAGGCGGCACCCCACCAGTTGCCTGTGACGTTGTATTGGTATTCAATTGAAACGGTGTACATCTTGGAGCCGCCTTCGAGTTCGCCTTTTTCATTTTTCGGGGAAATGGATTCGTAGTCGTAGCCCCGGATGCTCAAATCGCCGCCGACGAAGAAGCGCAGGTCGGGCGGCACTTGCTCAAAGCTATCCGACTCGATCCAGCCGGCTGACCAACGACCGATGAAGATGTGTGCCGGTCCCAGAGAACGGATCCAGCTTTGTTGTGCAGTGAGCAGCACAAAGTCAATGTCGGAACCCCAGGCCGTGTTGGATACCGAAAGAGCGTAGCGCTGCGAGTCACCCCAGGTCGGCAGAACGCCGCCTTTTTGACGCGTGCGTGAAAACGAAATGGTGGGATAAATGATTTGCGTATCCGACGAGTCGCTGCCCTGTGTGAAGTTGTCATAGAGCCAGTCAACCGAAATCTTGCGTGTCCAGCCGGATTCGAGCAGTTGAAAGCGGGCGGCGGAAACGGCCGTTGACGACGAAGTCGTGTCGTTGAGCGTTGAGTACTTGTAGCCGCTTTGCAAAGCCCAGTAGTCCGAGAGCGGATTGGATTGGCTGGGAATCTTGTAGTTGAACTCGAACTCCTGTTCTTCAGGCGAAAGGTCGGTAGCGGCTGTCAGGCTGTGACCTTTGCTGTTGAGCCAGGGCCGTGTCCAAGAAAGTTTTCCATGCGGACCGACGTCGGTGGCATACCCGATGCCTGTTTCCACCAGATTTTCTTTGCGCGGCGTCAGAGCGACGTCAACGTCAAGCACACGCTCGGGATCAAGTCTTGCCTTGTCAAACTGCATGGACATGACCACCGACCCGAACCAGTTGGTTTCGGTGAGCTTGCGCGAAAGGTCGCCGTACGTGTTGTAGTCATAGGGCTGTCCCTCTTCAAACGGGATGAGCGAACGAAGATAAGCTTCGTCAATCTGCGAATTTTGAAAACTCACCTTCCCGAATTTGTAGCGCTTGCCGCTGTCGTATGCGAGGTCCCAGTAGGCAGTGCATTCGCGAGGCGAAACCTTGAGGCTGTGTTTGGAAAACTTGCCGTCGAAATAGCCGAGTTCCAACGCCAGGGCCTGCACGGATCCTTTGAATTGCTCGTAGTCGCTGTGCAATAGAGGACTTCCGGCTTTCGGAATCTGTTGCACGGCGAGATCAAATTCGGTTTCCTTGGTTAGAGGTCCCTGCAGATTGAGGTGCGGCTCGGTGAGGTGAATGCGCTCTCCCGGATCCACAATGACATTGACGGACGTAACGTCGCCCGAGTTGGCGCGAACCAGATCAATCTTGACGCGGGGACGGTAGTATCCAAACGGCTTGATGCCGTCTTTGACAGCCGAAACCAGACGGCGCCTTACGGAGTAGGCGTCGTCGTCTTTGCGCTGCATCAGGTGCGCGCGGACATTCTCGGCGAGTTCATCATTGAGCCCGATGAAATGGATGGAAATGTCGGCGGCGTAAAGCGCAAGGGGGCAAAGCGTCAGACAAAGGACGAGGTGTTTCTTCAAATGCGTACCGAAAGTAAAGGAAACGGTTGTCAAGCGCTCCAAGTCTAGCTTGGATTTGCGGGTTTTCCAGCAATAACTGTTAGCTAAAGCGCCCAGACCGGCAGGGCGACAACGTCGCTTGTGAGGTAGCGAGGCTCATCGCAAGTGCAGATCAGAGCGCCGGGACCTCGCTTAATGGTGTCGCCTTTGAGTACGCCGAAATTGTCGAGCCTCTTGCGCTGAGGCGAAGCCGTTGATTTGATTTCGATTGGATAGTAAATGTCGCCTTCGCGAATCAGAAGATCAATCTCATTTTGCCGAGTATCGCGGTAGAAGTAGAAAAGAGGCTTTTTGCCGTTGTGCTTCCAGCTTTTGACAATTTCCATGATGACGAAATTCTCGAAAAACGCTCCGGCGTTGTAGGCGTTTTTCAGAGCCGATGGACTTGGAGACTGGCACAGCCAGGCTGCCAAGCCGGTGTCGGTGAAGTAAAGCTTGCTTTTCTTGATGAGTGTTTTGCCGACGTTTTCGTAGAAAGGAGGCAAGAGATAGACAACGCCTGTAGCGACGGCAACGTTAAGCCAATCGCGGACAGTTTCCGCCGCAACGCCGACGGCTTTTTGGATTTCGCCGATGGCAAATTCCTGACCAATGCGGCTTGCCAGTACGCTTAAGAAGCGCTCGAAATCCTCCACACGGCGTACTCCTGTCGCAAGGATGTCTTTTTCGATGTAAGTTCTCAGAAGACTGTCGAAAAAGGCATCTCGTTGATCCGGCTCGTCGTGAACCACTTCGGGCCATGAGCCTTGCCAGATGATTTTCCAGAGTTCTTCCACCGTGAGCGAGGCAAGCGAGCCTCGCGTAAGTTCACCGGTCGGTACAAAAGGTATTTGCTCCGGGCCTTTTCCTTGCAGCTCGTAGAGACTGAATGGAAGAAGCTCGAAGGATGCAACGCGTCCGGAAAGGGCTTCGGCGACCGCTTTTCTGAGACCGAGTTTTTGGGAGCCTGTTAACCACACCAGTCCTCTTTCGTCGGTTTCATCGAGAATGGACTTGAGTTCCAAACCGAGATCAGTGGCTCTCTGAAATTCGTCGATTAGCAAAGGTAGCGGATACTGCTTGAAAAAGGCATCCGGAGCTTGTCGAGCCAAATCCAAAGCCTGATAGCGGTCGAGATTGACGTAGCGGCGATCTCCCATCATGCGGCGCAGCATGGTGCTTTTGCCGACTTGTCTCATGCCGGTCACCATGACGCCTTTGTACCGGCTGCTGGCTTGGAAGATGACGGCTTCAAGTGTTCGAGGCAAGTACGTAAAGTTGAGAGACATAGGCGTGGATGTTTGTGGAATTGAATGAAATAAAGAGTATGATCTTGATTTTATCAAGAGTACGCTCTTGGTTTCGTTCAAAATTGCGAGAAGACTTGAAAATAAACGAAAAAAAAGCGGTGACAGGAGCCTGAAACCTGTCACCGCACAAGGAAGATAACCCTAAGAAACCATCACGAACGCCAGGAGAACAACGTTGGTGAGAGGCTTGCAGCAGGTTCGACCCCAACGAACCTTTGTCTCTTCGGCTTTAAGCCTCTAAGTGTTTCTCAGTTGGTGGAACTATATCGCAAATAAGAATCATTCTCAACAAGTTCGACGCAGGAAAATGTTTCTATTTGCAACAGCAAGAAGAGAGACTACAGGTGGCTTACTGTCACTTGTTTTGGTTGACTGTGTACGTCAGTGTGAGTTCATGTGTGGAAAATTTCTAGGAAAAACAAGCACAAAGTCGATCGGCTCTGTACAATGCGGGCTCCTTACCAATTTCTAATTTCTGGCCGGTAAAGCCAAAATGACTGTCGATTTACATCCTTCCTACCTCAACGGACAGCATTTGTCCGACTATGACTTCGATCTCCCGCTTGAACTGATCGCTCAGTTTCCGCTTGCCGAACGTACGGCTTCCCGCTTGTTGCATGTGAGCGACGACGTGATCGAAGACCTTGTTTTTACGGATCTCAAGCATTTGCTTCGCCCCGGTGATCTGCTCGTGATGAATAACACGCGCGTGATCAAGGCTCGTCTGCGTGGCGTCAAGGAGACGGGCGGCGCCATTGAAGCCATGATCGAACGCGTGACGGGCGAAAACTCCGTCATCAGCATGCTGCGCGCGAGCAAAAAGCCCAAGCCCGGTTCCCGCCTGATTTTCACGAGTGAAAACGGGGTTTCCTATGAAGCCGTTGTGGGCGGACGTCAAGGGGAATTCTTCGAGCTGACATTCAATGCGCCGGCGCTGACCGTTCTCGATGCCGTGGGCAAGGTCCCGCTGCCTCCTTATATTGAGCGCGACGCACAGGCTGCCGACGAAGGTCGCTATCAGACGGTGTACGCCAAGTATCCGGGAGCCGTTGCGGCGCCGACCGCGGGCCTGCATTTTTCCGAGGAGCTTCTCAAAGATCTGCGCGACATGGGCGTGCAGGAAACTTTCGTGACGCTTCACGTGGGCGCGGGCACCTTCCAGCCCGTGCGTGAGGAGGATCTCTCCAAGCACCAGATGCACGCCGAGTGGTTTGAGATGAGCCAAGAGTGTGCAGATGCGATCAACCAGGCCAAGCGTGAAGGTCGCCGTGTGGTGGCCGTGGGCACCACCAGTCTGCGAGCGATCGAATCGGCGGCGCGAGACGACGGAACGGTTGAAGCCGGTACGATGGATACGCGACTTTTCATTGCGCCGGGCTATCGCTTCAAGGTCATCGACGCCATGGTGACGAATTTTCATCTGCCCAAGTCGACGCTGGTGATGCTGGTGTCAGCTTTGGTTGGCAAGGAGCGCATCATGCAGGCTTATCGACACGCCATCGACGAAAAATATCGGTTCTTTAGTTACGGCGACGCTTGCTTCCTCGAAAGAACCCAACACAACAATGCAACGGAGAAATAACAGTGGCGCTGCAGTTTGAAGTTTTAAAAACAGAAGGAGCGGCGCGCCGCGGCGTAATGACGCTCAATCACGGTGTGGTGCAAACGCCGGTGTTCATGCCCGTGGGTACCTACGGTACCGTCAAGGCGATGACGCCTGACGAGCTCGAAGGCATGGGCAGTCAGATCATCCTCGGCAATACGTTCCATCTTTGGCTTCGCCCGGGGCTTGATGTCATTGCTACGCACGGTGGGCTGCATCGCTTCATGAACTGGAATCGCCCGATTCTGACCGACTCGGGCGGTTTCCAGGTGTTTAGCCTTGGTCAATTGCGCAAGATTTCTGAGGAAGGCGTGCGCTTTGCTTCGCCCATCAATGGCGACAAGCTCTTTTTGACGCCTGAAGTCTCGATGCAGATTCAGAAGGTTCTGAATTCCGACATCGTGATGCAGTTTGACGAATGCACGCCTTACATGATCGGCGATCGTCCCGCGACCGAAAAGGAAGCGGCCGATTCGATGCGTCTGTCTCTTCGTTGGGCCAAGCGCAGCCGTGAGGAATTCGATCGCCTCGAAAATCCCAACGCGCTTTTCGGCATCGTTCAGGGCGGCATGTTCCCGAAACTGCGCGAAGAGTCGCTTGCGGGCCTGAAGGAAATCGGTTTCCACGGTTACGCCTTGGGTGGCTTGTCTGTTGGTGAACCGAAAGAAAAGATGCTTGCCATCATGGATGCTATCGTGCACCAGATGCCCGAAGACAAGCCTCGTTATTTGATGGGGGTGGGAACGCCCGAGGATTTGGTTGAAGGCGTTTCGCGCGGCATCGACATGTTTGACTGCGTGATGCCCACGCGTAATGCCCGCAACGGTTGGCTCTTTACCCGTTACGGCGACATCAAGATCCGCAACGCCAAGCACAAGAACGACACCCGTCCGCTCGATCCCTCCTGCACTTGCGCAACGTGCCGCGGCTACACCCGCGCTTACCTGCACCATCTGCAGAAGGTGAACGAAATTCTTGGCGCACGCCTCAATTCCATCCACAATCTGCATTTTTACGCCACGATCATGGCGGAAATGCGAAAGGCTCTGGAAGAAGGCACGTTTGCCGCCTGGAAGAAGAAGTTCTACGAAGACCGCGCCAAGGGCACCGACTAACGAAAGAAAAAAATCCCCCGATCAGAATCGAAAGCTGGCCGGGGGAATTTTTTTTTTCGAACGTACCGATTACTGGAGACGGCTGCGGCGATCGCGGACGGCGTGAGCCAGGTTATTGAGCAAAACGACCGTGTCGTCCCAGCCGAGACAGGCGTCCGTGACGCTCTGGCCGTAGACGAGGGGCTTGTCGGGTTCGATCTTCTGGTTGCCTTCGACGAGATTCGACTCGATCATGACGCCGATGATCGAACTGTTGCCGCCGGAAACTTGCTCGCAGATGTTGTTGACCACATTGATCTGTTCGCGGCAGATTTTGTGGGAATTGCTGTGAGAAGCGTCAATCATTACGATTTCGCGGTGGCCGTTGGCCTTGAGCATCTCACAGGCTTTGGCAACGCTTTGGGCGTCGTAATTGGGCTCTTTTCCGCCTCTGAGAATGATGTGACAGTCTTCGTTTCCGGTCGTGGTGACAATGGCCGAGATGCCGCCCTTGGTAACCGACAGGAATGAGTGGGAGTGTTCGGCGGCGCCGATGGCGTCGACGGCGACCTTGATGTTGCCGTCGGTGCCGTTTTTGAAACCGACAGGGCAGGACAGACCGCTGGCAAGCTGGCGATGCGACTGAGATTCGGTTGTGCGTGCGCCGATGGCTCCCCAACTCACCAGATCGGCAATGTACTGCGGCGTGATCATATCCAGGTATTCGACGCCGGTGGGAAGGCCGAGAGCCACAATGTCGCACAGCAGTTCACGGGCGATGCGCAATCCGTGATTGATCCGGCAGCTGCCGTCCATATCCGGGTCGTTCATCAGACCTTTCCAACCGACGGTTGTACGGGGCTTCTCGAAATAAACGCGCATGATGATTTCAAGGTCGCCTGCCAAGCGTCGACGCTCTTCGTTGAGCTTTTGCGCATATTCCATTGCAGCCTTGGGATCATGAATCGAGCAGGGGCCGACGATTACAAGAAGTCGATCGTCGTGACCGTGCAGAATTTCGTGAGCGGCCATTCGGGCGCCGTGAACGGTTCTTGCGAACGGCTCTTCGCAGGGGAATTCACGAATGAGATGAGCCGGAGGCGTCAGTTCGCGAATCTCTTTGATGCGAAGGTCGTCGGTTGTGTAGCGCATGATGTCTATCTCCCTTGGTATCGGATTTTGTCGTTCGGTCTGTGCCGGCGAGCCTGAGGCTTGATACGCAGAACCCGGTACGAAAAAGCCGCCGGATTTTGCGTTCCCGGCGGCTGGCAGTACCTTTCAAATGCTTGCGTTACGCGTGCGCACGTACTCCTTCCGCCGAGGGGGCGAAATAAAAGGAGAAGAAATAAAATCGTGCCGTGTAAAGCATTTGAAAAAGGCAGTTCCAGATTTTCTAAGCAGAGCCTGATTCGTATTTCAGGCCGACTCAGGGACTTACTCTACTCGATCTTGTGACGAAGTGCAAACGCAAAAACACCAATAAGATCAGGTGTTTTGCTTAGATTGTCACATTTTTTCTATGAGTCGAAACGAAAATTCTAAATGCTCGATTCAACCTTTGTGTCAGCGCGTGTTAAGTTTTCTCCTCGGTGCGACTGAGGACGAAAACCAATTTCGCCAGTCGCGTTGTTGAGTCCATTTTTTTGCGTTTATTTGCGCGATGCCGCTGCTTCAATCCGACTACAAGGCTCCCCGCTGGTTGCCCGGAGCGCATCTTCAGACCATCGTTCCCGCCCGTTTTTTCCCGCGTCCCGACGTGCAGTATCGAAGAGAAATTGTGGATATGCCCGACGGAGACTTCATCGTGTTGGATTGGTCGGAACCGGAGCCGATGGAGCTCAACGCGCCGGTGTTGGTGCATTTCCATGGATTGGAGGGTGATTCTCACAGCCATTACGCAGAAGCGCTGATGCACGAGTGTGTCAAATGCGGTTGGCGAGGAGTCGTTGCGCATTTCAGAGGATGCGGCGGTCTGCCCAATCGTTTGCCGCGCGCGTACTTTGCCGGCGACAGCGACGATTGCGACTGGATACTGAGGACGGTTCACGAACGTTTCATCACAGCGCCGATTTATGCGGTCGGCGTGAGCCTCGGCGGTAACTACATTGCCAAATACATGGGCGAACGCCCGCAGGACGCATCTTTCCTGACGGCGGCCGTCTCGATCGGTGCGCCGGTGGATTTGGTGGCCGGAAGCGAAATTATGAGCCGCGGCGCCAACAAGCTCTACGAAGAAATGTTTTTGTCGACGCTCAAGGAAAAGCTCATTGACAAGGCCAAGCGTTTCCCGGATCTCATTGATATCAACAAGGTCAAGAGCTGTAAAACGCTCTACGACTTTGACAGCGTCTACACCGCACCGATTCATCACTTCAAAAGCGCAATGGAATATTGGACCTTGTGCTCGGCCAAGCGCTATCTCAAAACCGTCACTAGACCGCTGTTGCTTTTAAACGCCAAAAACGATCCCTTCCTGCCGCGCTGGGCGCTGCCGACGGAAAAGGACGTGAGCGACTGTGTCTATCTTGAGCAACCGGAAGAGGGTGGTCACATCGGCTTTCCCCGCGGCAATCCGCCCGGAGACCTGGGTTACCTGCCCGAGCGCGTCATGCGGTTTTTCTCGGCGTTCGAGCCCAAGATAGCAAAGATGTGAACATGGTAAAAGAAATAGATTTTTTAGAATAACCCAGGATTGTTTGGTTGAATGATTTTATTGTATATATTGGAATATTATTATGAATAAGCTGAATGTTGAGTTTCAAAACTGTTTTGGGATAAAAGACTTTAAGTATTGTTTTTCTTTTGCGATAAGTGATAAAAATAAAGCTAATCAAAACAATGTTGTATTGTATGCGCCTAATGGAACGATGAAGACATCGTTTGCAAAAGTGTGTAAGTATTATTCTGAGGGAAAGCTAGATTTAATTAGAGACGAAGTTAATACGAATGAGAAGGCGAGTTTTTATTTTAAAGATGAAAATGATGATGATGTGCCTCCTGATGTGATTTTTGTTGGAAATGTAGATCAAAATCGCCTAGCTGATGAGGCTATATCAAGGATTTTGGTAAGTAAAAAATTGAAGGAGGAGTTTGATGCAATTTATTCAGTTCTTGAGAAGAGAAAAAAGGATTTACTTGAAAGGTTGAAGAAGATTTCAAAGAGTAGTGACTGTGAAAAAGAATTCTACGATACCTTTGAGAAGGAAAGCGAAGATACGTTTTATACTTGCATTGAAAGATTGGAAAGTGAAATTTTGAAGGGGCAGAATTGCGTATATGATTTTAAGTACAATGTAATTTTTGATAAATCGGGGAAGGTTAAGGGGTTTTTAGATGAGAACGCAAAGCTCATAAAAGCTTATTTTGAAGTATATAAAAATTTGTTGGTTAAGTCTGGATTTTTCCACTTTAGTGAGAAAAATGCATTTGGGACTTATCAAGCTAGTGTACTGCAAAAATCTACTGACGATAACGCGTTTTTTGATGTTCAGCACGAAATAGTGTTAAGTGATGGGAAAAAGATAAAATCTTCGGTAGATCTAAAGAAAGAAATAAGTGATCGAATAAATGAGATTGTTACAGATTCTGTAGCGAAAACTGTATTTGATAAAATTGGAAAGGCACTGGATAAAAATACAGAATTAAGAGATTTTAAAAATTTGTTGACAACTAATCATGGCTTAATTCCGGAATTAATAGATTATGATGGTTTTAGAAGAAAAGTTTGGATTGCTTATCTTAGGGATCCAGATGTTCAGGGGTTTGCAATTGCCTTGGTAGAAGAATTTAAAAAATACAAGCCAAAGCTACAAGATATTATTAATAAAGCTCGACAGGAAGTTGAGAGATGGAATGAAATTTTAGAGTTGTTTAGAGCAAGATTTCATGTGCCGTTTGATATAAATATCAAAAATAGCCGAGATGTTGTTCTTGGGTTGTCGACGCCTTCGTTAGAGTTTTCGTATTCTGGTAAGAGATCGGAGGATAAGACTATTGAAAAAGAAGTTCTGTTAGGCGTCTTGAGCCGTGGTGAGCTGCGGGCTTTCAATATTTTGCAAATATTGTTTGAGATTGAGGCGAGAAAGAGTGAGGGACGAGACACTCTTTTGGTTCTGGATGACATATCGGACTCGTTTGATTATCGCAATAAGTATGCAATCATAGAGTATTTGTCAGATATATCTGAGTTGGGGATCTTCAAATCAATTCTGCTAACCCATAACTTTGATTTCTATAGAACGATTTGTTCAAGATTGGAGGTGTGTTCAGAAAATTCGCTAATTTTGAGTAAATCAAATGATGGAAAAATTCAAGCTGCAAAGGGGATGTATAGAAAAGATTTTTTTAATATGATTGTTAACAAAGCGTCCAAAGATTTGTCATTTTTTATATGCATGATCCCATTTGCAAGAAATGTAGCTAAATTTGTGAACAATGAAATGGCATACGAATTTTTAACAAATTGTTTGCATTATAAAGAAGAGACTAATAGCATTTCGATCGGGGATATAAGGGGAGTTTTTTCTGATTTGGTTTTAGGTAAATTTGATGCTCAAAAGAGGGAAGAGGGTGAAAATTATTTAAGAGTATTATATGAAGAGGCGAGAAAAATTTCGGAAGAATGCACTATTAACGAAATTGTTGATGTTGAAAAGAAGGTGCTATTGGCTATTGCGATCAGGCTTCGTGTTGAGGAGTTTATGGTATGTTCTTTAAAGAGAATTGAAGTAAATGAGTCTTTTGAAAGTAATCAAACTCCTAAATTGATAAAGTTGTTTAGAGAAAAGTTAAGACCAGAGGCAGAGGTGGAGAAACTCCTGCGCAAGATTCAGGTTGTTACACCAGACACAATCCATGTGAATAGCTTTATGTATGAGCCCATAATTGATATGGCCTCAAAGGAGTTTGCTGATATTTATTGTGAAGTGACTAAAAGGTTAAAATTGTAATTCTATGTATTTTTCACACAAAGATTTATCTAGTTTTTTGTAGATAAATGTCGCAAAAATAACTATCGAAGATTTCTCTGCGATGATCAGTTGCGATGAGTAAGAATAAATGAGCATTCAGAAGGATTTGTGCGGTTTTCTAAGTGAGTGGAAAATTTGTTAAAACAAAAGGTGTATTAAACGAAATAAAGCGCAGAGGACATGCTATAAATGGAAAGAATTTGATCAGGAACCTAAAGAAAAACACAACCATGTTTTTGTTAGTCTTGCAAACCAAGTTCAAATGCCAACTTGACGTTGGCACTCCGCAAGATTTGATGCGCGTCTGGCAAGACGTAGATTGTTGCTCAACTTAAAATTACTAGGAATATCTAGTAATTTTGCGAGTTCTATCGAGTGAATTCTTGTTCAAGTCCTGAAATCATGTTCCGACGACATGAATACGACGTTTTGCGAAAGCGACTGGATGAGCCCAGAAGGTTCATCCAGATCCTGCTTGGCCCCCGCCAAGTCGGTAAAACGACGGTTGTTTGGCTGGTGCTACAAGACCTCGATAGGCTGCATCTGTACTTTTCAGCCGACGATGCGGTGGTAGTTGGCTCTGCCTGGCTGGAAAACTGCTGGGCGGCGGCGCGACTGGAGGCAGAAAAGCATCCCGGCAAAGAATGCGTGTTGGTCATCGACGAAGTTCAGCGAATTCCGAATTGGACCGAGAAGGTCAAACGCCATTGGGATAACGACTCGTGGAATGAGCGCAACGTCAAGGTTGTTTTGGTGGCTTCGCCTCGAGCTCTGACCATGGACGGCCTTACCGAATCGCTGTTCGGGTGTTTCGAAGAAATCCGCATGACGGCATTGGACGTACGCTGAAATGCGGGATTGCTTTGGGTTGACGGTCGATGAATTCATCTACTTCGGCGGCTATCCGGGAGCCGTGGAGATGATGCAGGACGAGGCTCGGTGGAAGGTATATGTCAGAAATAGCATGATTGATGCAACCGTTAACCGAGACATTTTCGAAGACGTCCGAATCGGAAAAGCTGCGTTGCTACGTAAGACACTGGAGCTCGGTGCGGCATATTCGGGCAAGATTCTGTCGTTGACAAAGCTGTTGGGAGAGATCCAGGACGCGGGTAACGTCATGACAATTGCCGGATATCTGGAGCGGCTCAACCAATGCGGTTTACTGGGGACGCAGCAGAAGTTTTCGGTGGACGATGCCAGACGTCGCGCGAGCATTCCGAAGTTTCAGGTGCACAACAATGCGCTTTTGACGGCACTGTCTGTCGGCACGTTTGAGCTGGTGCGAAACGATCCGGAGAAGTGGGGTCATTATGTGGAATCGGCTGTCGGAGCGTATTTGATTTCTCAGGCCTATCGCCTGCAATTTGAGGTGTTCTATTGGCGGGATGGCAACAACGAAGTCGACTTTGTCTTGCGCAAAGACGGAAAGGTCGTGGCGTGGAAGTCAAGAGCAACCACGAGCGACACACCAAAGGACTGGATGTGTTTTGTCAGAAGTTCCAACCGAATGCCGCCTTGATTGTGGGCAGTGGGGGACTGCCGCTCGAAACATTCCTGGAAACACCGATTGCCGATTTGTTCTGAGAAAATTGGTGCAAGACGAGGAAGCCCAATGACCGACAATGCGCAACATGCAGACCTCAAACGTATGTGGAGCGGATGGATTTCGCTCGTGCTGTTTGTTCTGCTGATTCCACTGAGCAATTGGGTGATAGTGAACCTTGGTGTCGTCTGCCCGCCCGGCGAACCTTGTCTTGTGCCGGTTCTGCCTGGTCTGTGGGCACCTTCGACCGTGTTGTTGGCCGGTTTCAGTTTGGTGCTTCGCGATGTCGTGCATCATTGTCTGGGCTGGCGCTGGGCGTTGGCTTCCATCTTTTTCGGAGCGGTGCTCTCGGGTTTTATTTCCGAGCCTTCGCTCGTGGTTGCATCGGTGAGCGCTTTCCTTTTTGCGGAATTGGCTGACTTTGCGGTGTACGCACCGATGAAAAAGCGTTATCCGGCCATGGCAGTCATCGTTTCCGGTCTGGTCGGTTCCGCCGTGGACTCTGCTATTTTCCTGTCACTTGCTTTTGGTTCAGTCCAATATTTGTTTGGGCAGGTGCTCGGCAAGTTCTGGATCAATCTGCTGGCGGGCGTGGCGATTGCTGTGTGGCGGCGCCGCAAACAGAGCGTTATTGCGGTTCAGGCTTGAGTCGGTTGATTTGAAAGGGAAAATTAACGTTTCTCTGAGAGGTTGTCTTTGCTACAATCTCGCACCACTTTCAAAAACATCTGCGCCGGATTGTTCTGCCGGTGGCGGTCACAAGGAAACCATATGTCCCATATCGGTGAGCTGGGCGACATCAAGCGCCCGTTGAGCGGTTGGCTCTCGCTCGTTTTGTTTGTTCTGATGATCCCCTTGACGAACTGGGTGATCATGAACGTCGGCCTCGTTTGCCCGGCTGACGGTCCTTGTCTGATTCCCGTTTGGCCCGGTTTATGGGCGCCTTCCGGCGTGCTGCTTGCCGGTTTCAGTCTGGTGCTGCGCGACGTCGTGCATCACTGCCTGGGCTGGCGCTGGGCGCTGATTTCGATTTTTGCCGGTGCCGCGCTCTCCGGGCTCATTTCCGAACCCGCTCTGGTCATTGCTTCGGTCTGTGCCTTCTTGTTTGCGGAGCTCGCTGACTTTGCCGTTTATGCTCCCATGAAGAAGCGCTATCCGGCCATGGCTGTGATTGTGTCGGGGCTGGCCGGTTCCGTGGTTGACTCCGCGATTTTCCTGTCTCTGGCTTTCGGCTCCATTGAGTTTTTGGCCGGACAGGTGCTCGGGAAGTTCTGGATGAGTCTGATTGCAGGCGCCTTGATCGTAGCTTGGAGACGACTCACGACGCATACGGTCCACGAACACCTGCAGGTGCAGTAACTCGGACGCATTCTCAAGAAAAGCGGCGGTTAAGACAGTTCGTGCACAATTGCTCGGACTTGATCTAACCGCCTTTTTTGTATCCGATGACCGCGCAAAACAACATACCCAAGACCGCCGTTCTCATCTGCAATACCGGTTCGCCTGCCGCTCCGACCAAAGAAGCAGTGGCGAAGTATCTTGCGGAATTTTTGGGCGACCGACGCGTGGTGGAAATGAATCCGCTCATCTGGCAGCCGATTCTGCGCGGCATCATCATTCCGCGCCGGGCACAAGCCTCGGCTGACCGCTACAAGACGGTGTGGACGCAAAAAGGGTCTCCTTTGGTGGCGGTGACGTCCGAGACGGCGCAAGAACTTCAGAAAGTGCTGGGCGACGGCTTCATTGTTTCCTGGGCGATGTGCTACGGCGTGCAGCGCATCGAAGAGGAGCTTGCCCGGATTGCCGCACAAAAGCCCGAGCGCATCGTCGTGCTGCCGCTTTATGCACAGTACGCCACGCAGACGACGGAGTCCGTTTTTGATGCGGTTCGACGCGTACAAAAGAAGATCCGGGATTTGCCGCCTGTTGTCACGATTCCGCACTACTTTGAAGAGGATGCCTACATTGAGGCGCTCGCCGCTCGTGTGCGCGCGCATTGGAGAAAAGTGGGAGATCTTGGAACCGACGGCAAGCTCATGATGAGCTTTCACAGCATTCCGGCGGTCTCAAGCGAACGCGGTGATCCCTATGAGAGCCAGTGCAAGCGAACGGCCGAAAAGCTTCGTTTGGCATTGGGACTGGAAAAGTGCCAAGTCGTCCAGGTGTTTCAGAGCAAATTCGGAAAGGCGAAGTGGTTGGAGCCTTTTGCCATTGCTACGGCTCCGGAACTGGGCCGACAGGGGTTGAAGCGCCTTGACGTGATTTGCCCGGGATTTGCCGCGGATTGCCTGGAGACGCTTGAAGAAATCGCCACGGAACTGCGCTCTTTTTATGAGCAGGCGGGCGGCAGCGGGTTTCACTATATCCCTTGCCTGAACGCGCAGGACGATGCGGTGGCCCTTTACGCCGAGATCGTTCGCAAGGCTCTGTCGAAGGCCTGAAAATCCACTTCAGCTGAACTTTTTGCCACCGATGGCTTGAAAAGAACAAACCCAATCCCCATATAAGAGCCATCTTTCAAGCATCCTTTTTGCAAGAACATCTTTATGGCTCAAGAAGACACCAAGCAGGAACAGGTTAATCCTGCCGACGAATTGAAGAAAGCAGCCGAAGCTGCGGAACAGGCGCAGGGTTCTGAACTGCCTCCGGAACTCGGCATCGAACCCGAAGGCGCAGAAGCCTCGCTCGAAGACCAGCTTGCCGCGGCGACGGCCAAAGCGGCTGAGAATTTTGATCTTTACGTGCGTGCGGTTGCCGAAATGGAAAACGTGCGTCGCCGTGCTGCCGAAGACGTTTCCAAGGCGCAGAAGTTCAGCATCGAGAAGTTTGCCAAGAACCTGCTTCCGGTGATGGATTCGCTTGAAAAGGCGATCGAAATGACCGCCGAAATCGAAGGCCCGATGCGAGAGGGCATTCTCGCGACGCACCGTCAGCTCGTGCATGCGCTTGAAATGAGCGGCATGACCGTCATCGATCCGAAGGACGCCAAGTTTGATCCCAACACGCAGCAGGCCATTGCCATGGTGCCTGCCGTCGAAGGCAAGAGCGCGGGTGACGTTGCTCAGGTCTTTCAGCACGGCTGGAAGATTCACGAGCGTGTGCTTCGCCCGGCCATGGTGAGCGTGGTACAAGGCTAAAAGCTCGCCGACACAAAATTTTTCAGACGCCCCGTTGAATTTTCTCGGGGCGTCCCCATATAGGGGGTATGGCGCGGCAGGGACACCCCAAAAAAGAGCTCTCTGCCCGACGCGTAAGAGTTTCAGATCACGGTCGAATCCTTCCGAAGTCGGTTGACGAGGAAAAGGAAAGCGGCCCAACAGAGAATCAAGAGGAAAAAGAACAATGTCTAAGATCATCGGTATTGACCTTGGCACCACCAACTCGGCTGTGGCCATCATGGAAGGCGACAAGGTTCGTGTGATCGAAAATTCCGAAGGCGCTCGTACGACGCCTTCCATCGTTGCTTACATGGAAAACGGCGAGATTCTTGTCGGCGCAACCGCCAAGCGTCAGGCCGTGACCAACCCGAAGAACACGCTGTTTGCCGTCAAGCGCTTGATCGGCCGCCGTTATGAAGACGCCGAAGTGCAGAAGGACGTGCAGCGTGCTCCGTTTAAGATCGTCCGCGCCGACAACGGCGACGCCTGGGTGCAGGTGATGGGCGACAAGAAGCTTGCTCCGCAGCAGGTTTCTGCCGAAGTGCTCCGCAAGATGAAGAAGACCGCCGAAGACTACCTCGGCGAACCGGTGACCGAAGCCGTGATCACGGTTCCGGCCTACTTCAACGACAGCCAGCGTCAGGCCACGAAGGATGCCGGCCGCATCGCCGGCCTCGAAGTCAAGCGCATCATCAACGAACCGACGGCCGCAGCTCTGGCTTTCGGTCTTGACAAGATGGGCAACGAAGACCGCAAGATCTGCGTCTACGACTTGGGCGGCGGCACGTTCGATATCTCCGTGATCGACATCGCCAACATCGACGGCGACAAGCAGTTTGAAGTGCTCTCCACCAACGGCGACACGTTCTTGGGCGGCGAAGACTTCGACCGTCGCTTGGTCGAATACCTGATCTCCGAATTCAAGAAGGACAACGGCATTGATCTCGGCGGCGATGTGCTTGCCTTGCAGCGTCTGAAGGACGCCGCTGAAAAGGCCAAGATCGAACTTTCGAGCCGTCAGGAAACCGAAGTGAACCTGCCGTACATTTCGGCTGACCAGACCGGTCCGAAGCACATGAACATCACGATCACGCGCGCCAAGTTCGAAAGCATGGTCGAAGACCTCGTGCAGCGTACGATCGAACCCTGCCGCAAGGCTTTGAAGGACGCCGGTCTGTCGACGTCCGATATCACCGACGTGATCCTCGTGGGTGGCCAGAGCCGTATGCCGCGCGTTCAGGAAGTGGTGCGCGAATTCTTCGGCAAGGAGCCCCGCAAGGACGTCAACCCGGATGAAGCCGTGGCTATCGGTGCCGCCATTCAGGGGCAGGTGCTCTCGGGCGGCCGCAAGGACGTGCTGCTGCTTGACGTTACCCCGCTGACGCTGGGCATTGAGACCCTGGGCGGCGTGATGACCGCGATGATCAAGCGCAACACCACGATCCCGACCAAGCACTCGCAGGTGTTCTCGACGGCGGAAGACAATCAGCCGGCTGTGACCATCAAGGTCTATCAGGGCGAACACGAAATGGCGGCTTCCAACAAGTTGCTCGGTGAGTTCAACCTCGAAGGCATCCCGCCCTCTCCGCGTGGTCTGCCGCAGATTGAAGTGACGTTCGATATCGACGCCAACGGCATCCTGCACGTGACCGCTAAGGACAAGGCCACCGGCAAGGAAAACAAGATCACGATCAAGGCAAGCTCGGGCTTGTCCGAAGAAGAGATCAAGAGCATGGTTGCCGCTGCCGAAGCCAACAAGGAAGAGGATCACCGCCGCTTCGAGCTGGCTCAGGCCCGCAACATGGCCGACGCTTCGATCGCTCAGGTTCAGAAGACCCTGAAGGATCTCGGCGACAAGGTCGAAAGCGCTGATCGCGCTGCCTGCGAAAACGCCATCAAGGATGTGGAAGAACGCATCAAGGGCGAGGACAAGGCTGCGATTGAAAAGAGCGTGGAAGCGCTGATGGCTGCCGCTCAGAAGATCGGCGAAAAGCTCAACCAGCAGGCTGCTCAGGCTCAGCAGGCTCAGGCAGGCGCCCAGCAGCAGGCGGGCGGTGCCGGTCAGCAGCAGGCCAACAAGGGCGATGACGACGTGGTCGATGCCGACTACACTGAAGTCAAGCACTGATTTGGCTCAAGAGCAAAACCCGAGCCCGGCGTGGCGTCCGAACTTTAAGGATGCCGAGTCGGCCGTATGAGACACGGGGCCGGGCCGCCATTTGGCGATTCGGCCCTTGGCATGTTTTTTGGTAACGATTGAAACACTATGGCTGACCAGGATTATTACGAGGTACTGGGAGTCTCGCGCGACGCAAGTGACGACGAGATCAAAAAGGCGTATCGACGCCTGGCGATGAAGTACCATCCCGATCGCAACAACGGCGACAAAGCGGCTGAGGAAAAGTTCAAGCAAGTGGGCGAGGCTTACTCGATTCTGAGCGATCCCCAAAAGCGCGCAGCCTATGACCGCTACGGCAAGGCAGGGGTTGATCCGAGTGCGGCCGGTGCGGGCGGTTTCGGAGGTTTCGGCGGCTTCGGTCAGGGCCAGGGAGGTTTCGGCGACTTCAGCGACATCTTCTCAGAGATTTTCGGAGGCGGTGCGGGCGGCGGTCGTCGCGGCGGTCCCAAGGTGTTCCGCGGTGCCGATGTGAGTTATTCGCTGGAAATCACGCTTGAACAAGCGGTGGCGGGTGCCAAGACCGACATCCGCGTGCCGGTTTGGGAAGAGTGCGAAACCTGTCACGGCTCCGGCTGCAAGTCGGGGACTTCGAAGAAGACCTGCCCGCATTGCGGCGGCAGCGGCATGATCAACATCAACCGCGGCTTCCTGCAGGTGCAACAGACCTGTCCGTATTGCCACGGCACGGGTGAAATCATTGCCGATCCGTGTCCGGATTGCCAGGGACGCGGTCGTAACCGCAAGACGAAGACGCTGGAAATCAACATTCCGGCGGGCATCAACGACGGCCAGCGCATCCGCATTCAGGGCAAGGGCGAACCCGGTCCCAACGGCGGTCCCTGCGGCGATTTGTTCGTGCAGGTGTTCATCAAGCAGCACGAAATTTTCCAGCGCGACGGCGACGATTTGCATGCCGATTTGCCGCTGAGCTTTGCGACGGCCGCTTTGGGCGGCGAAGTGAGCGTGCCGACGATGGGAACCGAAGCGCGCATCACGATTCCGGAAGGCACGCAAACGGGCAAGATTTTCCGTCTGCGCGGAAAAGGTGTGCCGCATCTGCACGGCGGCGGCAACGGCGATCTGTACGTACACGCTTTCGTTGAAACGCCGGTTAATCTCACGAGCAAGCAGAAGAAGATGCTCAAAGAGTTTGACGAGTCGATCAAGGAAGGCGGCACCAAGCATTCGCCTCAGAGCACAAGCTTTTTAGACAAGATGAAGAAATTCTTCTCTTAATGGACACGACTGATGGCGCTTTGCGCTACAGTGGTAGCAGAGAAAACCCCGAATACACAACAAGGAGATATTCCAATGACCAATAAGTTTGCAGGCACCCAGACCGAAAAGAACCTTTGGGCTGCCTTTGCCGGCGAGTCTCAGGCCCGCAACAAGTACGATTACTTTGCTGGCGTGGCTCGCAAGGAAGGCTATCAGCAGATCGCCGAGCTCTTTGACGAAACGGCCGCCAACGAACGCCAGCACGCCAAGATCTGGTTTAAGCACCTGCAGGGCATCGGCAACACGGCCGAAAACCTCAAGGCTGCTGCCAGCGGTGAAAACTACGAATGGACGGATATGTACGAAGGCTTCGCGAAGACGGCCGAAGCCGAAGGCTTTGCCGAACTCGCAGCACAGTTCCGCGCCGTTGGCGCCATCGAAAAGGCGCATGAAGAACGCTTCCTGAAGCTTCTCAACAACGTTGAGATGAAGCAGGTCTTCGAAAAGAGCGAAGAAGTGATGTGGCAGTGCCGCGAATGCGGTCACTTGGTGATCGGCAAGACGGCTCCCGAGGTGTGCCCCGTTTGCGCACATCCGCAGAGCTTCCAGCAGATTCGCGCCGAAAACTATTGATGCACGCCGCGCGAACAGCGCAACTTCAGTAGAATCCGCAGGCCTCCCGCCGCAACAGTGTAGCTTCCAGCTGACGCGGTAAGGGAGGCTTCTTTTTGCGGGCCAAAATGAAAAAAGGAGATTTCTTGCGAAATCTCCTTTTTGAAATCTGGTCGGGGTGAGAGGATTCGAACCTCCGACTCCTACGTCCCGAACGTAGTACTCTACCAGGCTGAGCTACACCCCGAATTTCCCGACTGTCGGCGCGTTATTTGTTGCGCTGAACTGTCAAGGCGAGGAACTGTAGCAGAGATTCTTTGAAATGTCCAGAGGGAAGTGCAGATAATTTTTGTTTTCCCATTTCAACTTCCTGTTGGGCACGCTCCAGGCACTTCGGCAAGGCGCCGCTTTGCATGACAATCCGAGAGATTTCCTCGAAGTCGCCGTCTCCGTTGCGAACCGCTTCACGGATTCGTTCACGATTCTCAGGCGTTGTCATTTGCATGGCGTAAAGCAAGGGCAGCGTCACTTTGCCTTCGCGCAGGTCGGCACCTAAATTCTTGCCGATGGTCGCGGCTTCTCCCTTGTAGTCGAGAATGTCGTCGGCAATCTGGAAAGCATTGCCCAGATGCAACGCGTAGGCGGCACACGCTTCTTCCATTTCCGGAGAGGCTTCGGCGATGGCGGCGGCCATGTGAGCGGCTGCTTTGAAAAGACAAGCCGTTTTGCGCTCAATCACGCCGAAGTAATCCGCTTCGGAGATGTCGGGGTTGTGCGCGTTGTTCATCTGCAGCACTTCGCCTTCGCTCAGACGGTTGGCGGCGTCGGCGAGCGCTTGCATGACTTTCAGGTTGCCCGCGCGCACCATCATTTGAAAAGAGCGGGTATAGAAAAAGTCGCCCACAAGGACGGCCGTGCCGTTGCCCCAACGAGCATTGGCCGTTTCACGGCCGCGTCGCATTTTGCCCTCGTCGACGACATCGTCGTGCATGAGCGTGGCCGTGTGAAGAATTTCAATGACGGCGCCGAGATAGGCGGCTTTGGCGGGGTCTGCTCCCATGGCGCGGGCCATCAGGATGAGCAGCGCCGGGCGCATGCGTTTGCCGCCGGCGGCGGTGATGTAGTGCCCCACTTCGTCGACGCGGGAAACGGCGCTGGAGACTTCGCGCATGATGATGCGTTCGACCTCAAGCATGTCTTCGGCGATGGGGGCCAGAGCGCGGCGGGCGGCCGCTTTGATGTCTTCGGATTGGGACATTGTTGTCGTGAATCCCTAAAGGAGTGTTCTGAAACGAGAGGGGCCGGAATAAAGCGCGAACCAACGGCTCAGTCATCGGCCGGCATCTCGCGGGGTTCGATCATTTTAGCGAGTCTCAGAGAAGTTTCATCTGCTGAGCGCGGTAGACGGCCTGGCTGCGGGAGTGGGCATCGAGCTTTCGATAGATGTTTTTGGCATGCGTACTCACCGTGGATTTCGACAGAGCCAGAATGTGGCCGATCTGGGAAAAAGAAATGCCTTTGGCAAGCAGCCTCAGGATGTCGAGTTCTCGAGCCGAGAGGGGATGTTCTTCGGGCATACGATGCCGCTGATTTTCCCGACTTTGCAGCGAGCGCAAAACCGTGCGGGCCACAAGCGGACTGACAGGAGAGCCTCCCGCTTGCAAAACACGCAGGCAAGAGCACAGATTGGCCGTCGTGTCGGAAAAAAGAACGTAGCCGTTGGCGCCGCTTGTGATCGTGTGCATCACAATGTTGGCGTCGTCGCACCCCGAGGCGGCAAGCACCAGACAATCCGGGTTGCGTTTGTGCGCGGCGCGGATAATGTCGGCGGGACTGCCGTCGGGCAGCATGCTGTTGGTGACGATGAAGTCGACGGGCCGTTGGGCCAGATACGACAGAGCCTCACGTTTGCCGGCGACGGCACAGACAACATCCAAGGTTTTGTCGCGGGAGAGTTCAAGCACATGCCGCTGGCGCCGATACGACTCGGGCTCCACGATGAGCACGGTTCGTCTCGGCGCAGCGGGGGCTACGTCTAAAGAGCGATCGGTCACGTCAGACAAGGTGTGCCTGAAGTTTTTCGGTGTCGACGGCAAAACTGCGGATGCCGGCGGCCAGTTTTTCGCTTGCGACGGCGCTCATGGTGAGCGCAAGCAGAAAGTCCGGTTCCGAAATTGAGATCGGAGCGGTGGCTTCAAGCCCCTCGGTCGTGAGAGCAGGCTGCACAACCGCGAAGGATGAGTCGAGTTCGGTGAGCAGCTTGGGCGAGATCGTGAGCAGATCGCAGCCGGCCAGCGCAAGAATTTCTCCTTTGTTGCGAAAGGAAGCTCCCATGATTTGCGTTTTGCTTCCGGCCGCCTTGAGGCGCTTATAGATGGCGGTGACGGATTGAACGCCCGGATCTTTGAGGCCGCTGTTGGCCGCTTCGTCCCAGCACGCGCCCTCGGAGGCTTTGAACCAGTCATAAATGCGGCCGACGAAGGGGCTGATCAGCGTGGCATGAGCTTGTGCGGCTGCTTCGGCCTGCGCCGTGCAGAAAATAAGCGTCATGTTGCAATGAATGCCTTCGGCTTCAAGCACACGGGCCGCTTCGCAGCCCTGCCAGGTTGCCGCGATCTTGATGAGAATGCGTTCTCGGGAAATGCCCATGGCTTCGTAAAGTCCGATGATGCGACGCGCTTTGGCAATCGTTGCGTTGGTGTCAAAACTCAGGCGTGCGTCGACTTCGGTCGAAACGCGTCCGGGAATGTGTTCGAGAATGGCTGCGCCAAACCCAGTGAGTACACGATCAATTCTCTCTTGAGCCGTCTCATTGACACTGCGGGCGGCTTCAAGAATGTGGCCGTACTTGCCGCCCGTAGCCGCCTTCAGAATCAAGGACGGATTGGTGGTGGCTTCGGTGGGTTTGAGCTGCGCGATGGCATCAATGTCGCCCGTATCGGCAACCACGACCGTCATGGATTTCAATTGTTCGAGTTCACTTGCTTGCTGCATCGTTGTGCTCTTTTTTTGAAAAAAGTCGGAATTCGGTTGAGCGCGGAGACGAAAACACCACCGACTGATAAGACGCAAAACGGACGAGCCGACGCGTCTGAGCCGATGATTTTGCAGGAGGATTTCGTCCGATACGGCCCAGCCTCCAAGGTATAATGGATCAATTTTAGCCTGAGCTCGGAGAGCTCTGATTCTCAGGCAAAATGTTTTGTCGAGGGAAATCCACGATCTGCTCGCAAGAGCCTGTGAATTTTCCGAACAAAGCTCAAACCAATCGAGTCAGTTCAAGAACAAAGATAGGGAGGAACCTTGAGTCTGATTATCACAGATACGCGTCCGCAAGCAGCCCTCGTGCTTGCCGACGGCGAAGTCTTTCTCGGTCGCGGATTCGGTGCGTCGGGAAGCGTGACGGCCGAAGTGGTATTCAATACGGCCATGACAGGCTATCAGGAAATTGTGACCGACCCGAGCTATACGGGACAGATTGTGACACTGACGTACCCGCACATCGGCAATGTCGGCGTCAATGCGCAGGATGAGGAAAGCGGTGCCGTTTGTGCCGCAGGTCTGATCATTCGTAGCGAAAGTCCGGTGGTGAGCAACTTCCGCTCGGAACAGAGCCTTTCGGATTACCTGCGTCAGGCAGGTGTTGTCGGTCTTTGCGATATCGATACCCGTAAGCTCACTCGTATTCTGCGAACCAAGGGTGCGCAAGCCGGCACGATTGTGGTGGCCGCTAACGGCACGCTTACGCCTGAAGAAATCCAAGCGGCCGGCCGAGCTGCAGCGCAGTGGGGCTCCATGGTCGGTCGTGACCTTGCGTCCGAAGTGACCTGCAAGGCACCCTATGAATTCAAGGAAGGCACCTGGACGCTTACCGCCAACGACGGAACGCCCGGATTCAAGAAACTTCAGAACCCGACCTACAAGGTTGTCGCTTACGACTTCGGCGTCAAGCGCAACATTCTGCGCCTGATGGTCGATCGCGGTATTGAGCTCACCGTTGTGCCGGCTCGTACGCCCGTGCAAGATGTGCTTGCCATGAATCCCGACGGCGTCTTCCTTTCAAACGGCCCGGGCGACCCTGAACCCTGCACGTACGCCATTGAAGCGGCCCGCGAGTGCCTGAAGCGCCGCATTCCGCTTTTCGGCATCTGCCTGGGTCATCAGATCATGGGACTGGCAGCCGGCGGCAAAACTCTCAAGATGAAGTTTGGTCATCACGGCGCCAACCATCCGGTGCTCGACAAGCACAGCGGTCGCGTGCACATCACAAGCCAGAACCACGGCTTTGCGGTGGATGCGGACACATTGCCCGAGAACGTCGAAGTCACGCACGTGAGTCTTTTCGACGGTTCGCTGCAGGGGATGCGCTTTATCGACGCTCCTGCCATGAGTTTTCAGGGACACCCGGAAGCTTCGCCCGGTCCGCATGACATCGAGACGCTTTTTGACAAGTTTGTTGAATTGATGAAAAGCGCTCGCGCATAAAGAAGCAGACGCTATAAAGAAACGAAGCAGCAACATGAACGCAGTTGATCACGTCAAGGCCGCTCTGACGGACGCGCAAAACGCGCTTGCCGCCCTGATTGAAAACGAAGCCATGCTTGAGAAGATCGCTCAGGCCGCGCATGTCATTGCCCAAAGCCAGCGTCAGGGAGGCGCTGTTTACTCCTGCGGCAACGGCGGCAGCTTGTGCGACGCCATGCACTTTGCCGAAGAAATGACGGGGCGTTACCGTCAAGACCGCAAACCCTATCGGGCGGCGGCCATTTCCGACGTCTCTCACATGGCCTGCGTCGGCAACGACTACGGTTACGAGCACGTGTTCTCGCGCTGGATCGAAGCGATGGGTACCGACAAGGACGTGCTAATTGCCATTACCACCTCGGGGACGAGCAAAAACATTGTGGCGGCAGCCAAGGCCGCCAAAGCCAAGGGCGTGACCGTGGTGGCTCTGACCGGCAAGTCCGGCTCTCCGATCACGGAATTGGCTGATATTGCCGTGGTGACGCCTGCGGGCCGATGGGCCGACCGCGTTCAGGAACTGCACATCAAAGTGATTCATATTCTGATCGAACTCATCGAGCGTGAGCTCGACGCTCAGAACTACAACGAAGGCGCGTAAAACATGCCTAAACGTACAGATATCAAAACCATCATGATTCTCGGGGCCGGTCCGATCATCATCGGGCAGGCCTGCGAGTTCGACTACTCGGGTGCACAGGCTTGCAAGGCTCTCAAGGAAGAGGGCTACCGCGTGGTTCTCGTCAACTCCAACCCGGCTACCATCATGACCGATCCGGTGATGGCCGATGCGACCTATATCGAGCCTCTGAACTGGAAAGTGCTCGAGCGCATCATTGCCAAGGAAAAGCCGGACGCCATTTTGCCGACCATGGGCGGACAGACGGCTTTGAACCTTGCCATGGACTTGAACCGCGAAGGCATCCTTGAAAAATACGGCGTGGAGCTGATCGGTGCCAAGCCCGACGTGATCGACAAGGCTGAAGACCGCCAGCGCTTTAAGGAAGCCATGGAAAAGATCGGTCTGGAGTCGGCTCGTTCCGGCATTGCCTATTCCATGGCCGAAGCTCTGGAAGTGCAGCAGCGCGTTGGGTTCCCTGCCGTGATTCGTCCGTCCTTTACGCTGGGCGGCTCAGGCGGAGGCATTGCCTACAACATGCAGGAATTCGTGGAAATCTGCGAACGAGGTCTGGCGCTTTCGCCCACCCATGAGTTGCTCATTGAAGAGTCTCTCTTGGGCTGGAAAGAGTACGAGATGGAAGTCGTGCGCGACAAGGCCGACAATTGCATCATCATCTGCTCGATCGAAAACCTTGACCCGATGGGTATTCACACGGGCGATTCGATCACGGTGGCGCCGGCTCAGACGCTCACGGATCGCGAGTACCAATTGTTGCGCGACGCTTCCATTGCCGTGTTGCGCGAAATCGGCGTGGATACGGGCGGCTCCAATGTGCAGTTTGCGGTGAATCCGAAAAACGGCCGTCTGATCGTCATCGAAATGAATCCGCGCGTGTCGCGCTCCTCGGCACTGGCCTCGAAGGCAACGGGGTTCCCGATTGCCAAGATCGCCGCCAAGCTTGCCGTGGGCTATACGCTTGACGAGCTCAAAAACGACATCACGGGCGGCGCAACCCCCGCGTCGTTTGAGCCCACCATTGACTACGTGGTCACCAAGGTGCCGCGTTTTGCCTTCGAGAAATTCCCGCAGGCCAACGATCGCCTGACGACGCAGATGAAGTCCGTGGGCGAAGTGATGGCCATCGGCTCGACCTTCCAGGAATCCATCCAGAAAGCCCTGCGCGGTTTGGAAACCGGCAAGGACGGCTTTACGCCGATTTCGAACGATCGTGAAGAAATCGTTCATGAAATCAGCGAAGCCGGTCCCGAGCGCATCTTCTATGTGGCAGACGCTTTCCGCATCGGCATGACGCTTGATGAAGTGCATCAGATGACCGACATCGACATGTGGTTCCTTGTGCAGATCAAGGAACTCATTGATATTGAAAAGCGCGTGGCACAGGTCAAGTTGGAAGACATCACCAAGGAAGAAATGCTCTTTCTCAAGAAGAAGGGCTTTTCGGACAAGCGATTGGCGAGCGTTCTCGGCGTAAAGGAAGCCGATGTTCGCCGTCGTCGTCACGCACTGGATGTGCATCCGGTCTACAAGCGCGTCGATACGTGCGCGGCCGAATTCGAAACCCGTACGGCCTACATGTATTCGACCTATCAGGACGAGTGCGAGGCCATGCCGACCGATCGCAAGAAGATCATGGTTTTGGGCGGCGGTCCCAATCGCATCGGGCAGGGCATCGAGTTTGACTACTGCTGCGTACATGCGGCAATGGCACTGCGCGAAGACGGCTACGAAACGATCATGGTCAATTGCAACCCCGAGACCGTTTCGACCGACTACGATACGTCCGATCGTTTGTATTTCGAACCGGTGACGCTCGAAGACGTGCTCGAAATTTGCCGCATCGAAAAGCCAGAAGGCGTGATTGTGCAGTACGGCGGCCAGACGCCCCTGAAGATTTGCCGTGCGCTTGAAGCCGAAGGCGTGAGGATCGTCGGCACGAGTACCGACGCCATTGATTGCGCCGAGGACCGCGAGCGCTTCCAGAAGCTCATCAACGAACTCGGTTTGCGTCAGCCGCCCAACGCCACCTGCCATACGCAGGAAGCGGCTCTGGAAGCGGCCGAACGTATCGGCTATCCGATCGTGGTGCGTCCGAGTTATGTGCTCGGCGGCCGCGCGATGGACATTGTGCACAATGCCAAGGAATTGACGCGCTACATGCACGAAGCCATCGTGGTGAGTGAAGACAGCCCCGTGCTGCTCGATCACTTCCTCGACGATGCCGTGGAAATGGACGTTGACGCCGTGTGCGACGGCAACGAAGTGCGTATCGGCGGCCTGATGCAGCACGTGGAAGCTGCGGGTGTGCATTCGGGTGACTCGGCCTGCTCGCTGCCGCCTTACAGTCTGCGTAAGGATATTCTCGACGAAGTGCGCCGCGAAACGACGCTGATGGCCAAGGCCCTGGGCGTTGTGGGCCTGATGAACGTGCAGTTTGCCATCAAGGGGGCCGTGACGGAAAACCCGCTTGTGTACGTGCTCGAAGTCAATCCGCGTGCTTCGCGTACGGTGCCGTTTGTGTCGAAAGCCACGGGCGAACCGCTCGCGAAGATTGCAGCGCGCTGCATGGTGGGCAAAACCTTTGCCGAACAGGGGGCCAAGGTGGAAGTGACGCCGTCTCGCATCTGCGTGAAGGAAGCGGTGTTCCCGTTTGCCAAGTTCCTGGGGGTGGACCCGGTCTTGGGGCCGGAAATGCGCTCCACGGGCGAAGTGATGGGCGTGGGCAAGACTTTCGGTGAAGCGCTCTTTAAGAGCCAGTTGGGTTCCGGATCGATTCTGCCGCCTGCGGGCACCGTCTTTATTTCCGTGCGTGATGAAGACAAGCCGCGCGCCATTGTGGTCGCTTCCGAATTGCTCGACAAGGGATACAGCCTGGTGGCTACGCGCGGCACCGCTGCCGCGCTAGCCAAGGCCGGCATTCCCTGCAAGGTCGTCAACAAGGTCTCCGAAGGCCGTCCGAGCGTGATCGACAAGATCAAGAACCACGAGATTCAGCTGGTGATCACCACGAGCAACGAATCCCGCGGCGAAATCAGCGACGCGCGCGACATCCGTATGGCGGCTTTGGCCAATCGCGTGACTTATTACACGACGATTGCGGGCGGCCGCGCTGCCGTTGAGGGCATCAAGCACTTGACGGACGCTCAGGTTTGCTCGCTGCAGGAAATGTACGCCGAAGCTGCCAAAGCCTAAAGCGGTTTTTCCAAACGTAACAAAGCCTGTCCAGAGTGCCGGACTCTTCACCGAAGAGCCCGGCACAATGTAAAATTGCGCCCTTCTAAGAAGGGCAAAATTCTTTTTTCAAGTCAAAACAAAGATATGCAACAGCGAATTCCGATTACCGCCGCCGGTGCCGAAAAGTTGAAGGCTGAGCTTGACGAACTGAAACGCGTCAAGCGTCCGGCCGTTGTGCAGGCGATTGCCGAAGCGCGCGAGAAGGGTGACCTTTCCGAAAACGCCGAGTACGATGCCGCCAAGGAAATGCAGGGCCACATTGAAGGCCGCATTGCGGAACTTGAAGGCAAGATTCCCGCGTTGCAGATCATTGACCCGAAGACGCTGCAGGCCGGTGACCGCATTGTGTTCGGTGCGACGGTAGAGCTTGAAGACGAAGACGGCAAGATCAACGTCTACCAGATCGTGGGCGATGATGAAGCCGACATCAAGCAAAACCGCATTTCGATTTCGAGCCCCGTGGCCCGCAGCCTTATCGGCAAGTATGAAGGCGATGAAGTGACGTGTCCGGCTCCGAAGGGGCTGATTCACTACGCGATTGTGTCAGTGAAGTACATTTGATCGTCACCGGTAGATTTGCAGTCCGAGCGAGCGCTGAGGAAGAGATTCCGAGGCGCTCGTATCGTTTGGTGGGTTTCGAATTTGCCTCTATCATTGGCAAAGTTTTCTCGTTTGCCCGCAAATGCTGAAAGCGATCCAACGATAGGAGCCGAATATGGTTGGCAGAGGCTCTTTGGCTGGGAGGGGCCAGTTGTCGATCGTTCAAAGTGCAATTTTCGGTACTGTGTCTGGTTAAACTCTTGTTTGGATTTGGGAGTTTACAGTAGAGGCCGTAAAGCCCCTGACTTCAGCCAGGGGATACAAGGCCGATC
>ERZ1673740.395-NODE-395-length-52296-cov-5.039758_pt1 | contig 52296 bp, 61 predicted proteins | sample MGYA00580221_ERZ1673740 | MGnify/ENA primary metagenome ERZ1673740 (study PRJEB41218, sample SAMN15661786) | gut metagenome | host: Homo sapiens | place: Canada: London | collected 2015-08-20/2019-03-30 | study: EMG produced TPA metagenomics assembly of...
ATAAAACTTTGTAACAAGTCAAAAAATCCAAAAATAAATAATAATTTTATGAAAATTGTTGCTTCGGCAATAGGTGTTGCTGTAGGTTCAAAAGCTGCAATTAAACTTTCAAATTTCTTAAGAAATGATAAAGAAGCGAAAAAGCCTGAAAGAAAATTAAAACTAATTGATATGGTTGCAAATTTGGATGATTTAGTTGCGGTACTTGTTCTTGCAAAAATTCCATTTGCAGATAAAATTCACATTGAAAGAGCGATACCAGTAATTTATTCATTCTGTGGTTATCGTTCTGGTACTGGAGATTCAAGACGTTAGATTTGGTTTAACCAGTTTGTGCAACAGGTTTCAAATTTTTCTGGGTAGTCGGTGTATAAATCTTCCGCGTGTCTTGCTCTTTTAAAGAGGATGAAGTCTTTTTTGCATTTTGCGGTTTCAAAAAGTTTTTGAGTATGCCAAGGACAAACTGTTGGATCTTTTTCTCCAGCAATAAAAAGAGTTGGTACTGTTATTTTTTGTACTAAATCAATAGGTTTTTCTTTTCGTAAAAAAGGATTTCCTGCACGGATTGTCAACCATCTTAGCGGTTCAAATTTTTGAAATAATGTTGGAATCCATGCATCTGGTGAATACATTTTATTTTCTATTTTGTAAAATTCTGTTGGTGCAGAAACTGCAATAATTCCGTTGATGTTTTTATTTTTTGCTCCCGAAATTATAGATAATGCTCCCCCAAGAGAAAATCCAAGAACAAAAATTTTTTCATATTGAGTTTTGGCATAAGTAATTACGCAGTTTAAATCTTGTTCTTCTTTTGCGGAGAAGGTGTAAAAACTTCCGCTTTTGCCAGTTCCTCTAAAGTCCATTGAAATAATGTCAAAAGTTTTGAATAAAGCTTTGGCCATCTTTTTAAATATTTTTGAGTCTTTGGTCATAAACCATCCTGGAGCGATAATAATTACACTATTTCTGTTTGTTGAATAGTGATTTATTGCGATTTTAATATTATCCAAAGTCTTTAAGAAAACTTCTTGCATTATTTGGTTTCACCTGCGGGCATTATGAATTGTGAAAATTGTTCCATAAGTTCTGATGAATTTGGAATTTTACAAACATTTCCTGTTGTAATCATTTGCACAAGCTTTTCTTCTTCTGGTGTTAATTTTTGAATGGAATCATTATATTTTTTATTTGGCTTTTCTAACATTTGTGCAATTTGTGTTGTGTTTCTTTCACTGCGAGCGACAAAAGCATCTACCATTGTATTTAGTTCTGTTTTAGAAAAATTGCACTCAATAACAGGTTTGAATTTTGCGATTTGTTCATCTGTTATTGATTGATTAATATTAAAAACTTCTCTGATGTCTTTACCTAATCCGCCAATGTTTCCTGTCATATAGTAAGAACATTTGTTGTTAACCCACCCATTTATATCAACTTGAAAAGATATTTTTAGTCCGAAAATGTCCATAGATTCTGATATATGTAATGGTTCACATGTCCTAAAATTATTTAGATATTTTTTTGATAAAATATCTATTTTCTGATCAACGGTAAATAATTCATTTTTATCTGACATTTTTTGCATTTGTTGAGCGGAATTTTTATTGACAGCTTGTTGTTCTTTTACCGCTTTTGTTTGCATTGCATTTGTAGCTGTTGGAATTGATACCAATAGTGCAGAAATTATAAGTAATGATTTTAATCTTTTCATATTTTTTATCCTTTTTATTCTAAAAACCCATAATTGATTGAAGCATATTGCCTAAGTCGTTTGCATTTAATATTGTGCAAGCTTTATCGTTCATCAATACGTCCATAAGTCTTGCATCTGAATCAGAAAATCCCCCCAAAGAAATTTGGTTTGGATTTTTTAACATTCTTCCATTACCACCATTTTTACGAGCTTCTTCTTGTAAAATAGAATCTCCGACATATGCAAGTTGTTGTTTTGTAAAATTACATCTTACTTTTGGAGCAAAAGTTGAAATTTGGGCTTGAGATGCAGAAACGCCATAGATTTGTTCAAAACTTGAAGCAATTCCTTGTGCATCAGATATAAAATCTAATCTACATTTGTTGTTAATCCAACCGCCAATAGTAACTTTGAACCCAAAATTTACTCCTCCCATATCAGTAACCATTGTTTCACTGTAAGGACGGCAATTTTTTACACTATCAGATAGTCTGCTACCTGTTGTGCGAGAAGGTGTTGTCGGTTTGTGGTATTGTTGAGTCGTTGGCTTGTGATATTGTTGAGTTGTCGGTCTGTTTATTTTTCTTGTTGTTGTAACCACATCTGCTAAAACTTGTGACCCTACAAATAACCCTATCAATATCAAAATTGCGTATATTTTTTTCATACTTTCTCCATTTTTATTTTAAGTTAATTATATAATTTTATTTTTAAAATGCAAATAAATCGTTTGAATGGTATTTTGACCAAATTTATTGTATAATGAGATGGCAAGTAATTGGGGAGAGCGAAATGGAAAAAAGAAATCCAAATGATTTACTTATTTTAGGTGGGACGATTTTATTATTGGGAATTCTGCTTATGTCTTATTCTATTTCGACTTATAGAGAAACAAAATCTCTTGAAGATAAAATTGATTTTGCTGAAATAGATAACAATAATTCAATGTCTTCTTCTGATAAGTATTTCAAATATCTTTCTATTGCTGATTTTTTAAATCAAAAATTGAAGAAAAATGAAGGGTTATTGATGAAAAATTCTAGTTGTGCATATCTTGATTATGCACAGCATAATGCTCTTGCTCTTTACCGTTTAACCTATAATGGTATGCAAACCGATGAATCTAGGAGAAGTGTTGCTGCTGGAAATATAAGAAATTTGTACAGTATGCTTGATAATTATAAAACTTGTAAGCAGTCAAATGATTATAAAAAAGAATTAGGTGATATATTAACTGATATTCAAAAAACTGATGATTTGTATTCTCAAAGGCAAGATAGAATGAATACTTTTATGGGTGATTATTCTACAAATTCAATTCCGCAACAAGCTCAAGTTCAGCAGCCTGTTGAAGAACCAATTCAAACTCCTATGGCTACAACATCATACCCTGAGCAAAATGTTCAATCTGTTCCGAATCAGCAATCAACTGGCTATCAAAATTCTCAAAGCTATTCAAATGGTTCTGCTTCTCAACAACAACCATTTGAAATTCGCCATTAATTAAGAAATAAGTGGTATTTATACACTTATTATATAAAAATTTAATGTTTTGAGTCTTTAAGAGGTTTATTTTAGTCGATTTATAGAAATAAACATAAAAAAAACCACTCACAAGTGAGTGGGTCGTTTTCTGCATCCTAATGGTCTCTTTTAGTGTTTATTATTTAGGAGTTTATATGTTTTTGGGGTTAATGAACTATTTATATTTAGTGTTTCGACTACACTTAAATCTTATACAATTATTATGCCACGAGAAAAAAATAAAGTCAACAATATTGTTTTATAAATTTTTAAGAAATCCTAAAAGCTAGCAATAGTGTACAATTTACACTTTACAAAAGTTAATAATTGCAATTCCGAGGGTAAATTTATTAAAATTCTTTTTTATTTTGAAAAATTTGCGAGTTCTGAAACTGTGGTTTCTAGTTTTTCTGCAATATCAATGAGCGTATCAAGTGAAGGCTTTGAGAACGCAACTTCAATTTTACCAATAAAATTAAGAGATAAACCCAATCTATCAGCGAGTTCTTGCTGAGTTAGATTGAGCTCTTTTCTTCTTTTTTTGATATTTTTACCTAAATGTTTGTAAAAAGCCTCTCTCATATACGTACAGTTTATACGTAAATTTTTATGAATTATACGTACTATGAGTACGTATTTATGGTAATATACATCATATGAAAAGGTTGAAAAAAGTTTTTGGTTTTACGTTGGCTGAAGTATTGATTACTTTAGGAGTCATTGGAGTTGTAGCTGCAATGACTATTCCAACTTTAATGACAAATCTCCAAAATCGTAAATTAGAAAGTCAATTTAAAGAAGGGTATTCAATTTTGAGCCAAGCGTTCAAGTCTTGGCAAGATGATGGTCTTGAAAATAGACATTATTCACGTTTTATGCCTTATTTTACTGGTGTTACAGATTGTGGGGATACTGATAATACAAAAGACGACGATGAATATTGTATGGTTCGAACTTCTAATTCTGATGGTTCGGGAAGTCATATAACTAATAGGGATTTGAGTTATAGAACTTTTTCAAAAAAATCAAAACAAATTGCTACTTATTATTTGGACGATGGTCAGTTTTATCTTCAAAATGGGATGTTGATTATGTTTGATCAAAATCACGCAGATATACTTATAAGTATGGATATTAATGGTAAAAAGCAAGGCCCAAATATTTGGGGATATGATTTATTTACGTTCCAAGTGAAAGAAAACGAAATAACTGGGGTTTATGAACTTGTACCAATGGGAGCTCCAGGGACTTATTATACAGACAAATCAACTTATTGTTCATTAACATCAACTGACAATCAAAATGGTATAGCCTGTGCATATTATGCAATGTCTGACTCTGGATATTTTAGAAAATTGAAAAAATAATTTTAGTAAACGATTTGTACATTTACTTTTCTTGCTCTAGCCTTGTTATCAAAATCGATTAAAACTACTTGTTGCCATTGTCCAAGTTGTAATACACCATCAATAAGTGGGATGTGGGTTGAGTTTCCAACAATAGATGCTCTTACGTGTGCATAACCATTTCCGTCATGCCACATTTCATCATGGTGATAGTTAGAATTAACTGGTGCAATTCTTTCTAGTGCTTCTGGTAAGTCAACGAGTAATCCAGGTTCAAATTCAATATTTGTGATTGATACGGTACTTCCTTGAGCATAAACATATACAACCGCATTTTGTAATACGTGATTATACACAACATTACGTATTTGTGGTGTTATATCAATAATATCTGTATTCCCTTTAGTATGCACTGTGAAAACGTCATTAATAATTGTCATTTTATACCCCCAGAGTATATTAACTCCTTTTGCCTGCAATTAAATTGTAGCATAAAGAAACTCTGAAAGATTGCTTATTTTTTCAAAATAACAATTAAATTTCGTTCATGATTTTCTTCAAGCGGAAGAGAATATTCTATAATATCGACAATTTTGGAATTATATTTTTTTAGAATAGAGTTTGCTTCTTCAATTTCTTGAGGTGTTTTTCTTGATTTATAAGCTACGAAGTACCCTCCTTTTTTAAGTTTTGGAAGGGCATATTCGCAAATGTTTTTCAATGATGAAACTGCTCGAGAAGTTACCATATCGAATTTTGCATCAAGATTTTCGGCTCTTGTGCAAATTGGTTCAAGATTTTCTATATTTAACTTGTCTTTTATGGTTTGGACTGCTCGAATTTTTTTAGCAATGCTATCAAGTGCAGTAACTTTCAAATGTGGATATGTTATTGCTATTGGAATAGACGGAAAACCTCCACCAGTGCCGATGTCGAGTATGGTCTTAATTTTAGATGTATCAAATTTTTCAAAAAAGTTTTCTATTGCGAGGGAATCGAAAACATGCTTTTCCCATAAATATTTTTCATCATTTCTTGAGATTAAGTTTACTTTAGAATTTTCTTCTAAAAATATTTTCATATATTCTTCGTATTTAGTTTTGTTTCCCATATTCGTCCTGCAATTTTGTGAATTCTTGTTCTGATATTCGATGTTTTATGTCTTCAATTCTTGTTTGAATTTTGTTTAGGTTTTCTTTATTAAATGATTGTTTTGACAAGTTATAAGCTTCAATCAGATATTTGTACGCATGCGTGAAATCTTTTATTTTTGAATAGAAATCTCCCATTTCAGTTAATGCACTAATTATGTGGTAAGTTTCATTTAATTTTTTAGCATAATATAGGGCTTGATTCAAGTATTCAAGAGCTTTTTCTTTATTTTTTGTTCCATAAATTTCTGCTAAATGCATGGCAGAATAGTATAAGCCATTATAATTTTTTGTTGCCTTATCTATTCTCAAGCTTTCATTATAATATTTTATTGCATGTTGTGGGCTTCCAGCTTCGTCATAAAGTTCCGCTAGGTTTGCAAGTGCCATTGATAAATATTTGTTATGATTTGGATTAGAATCTAATTCTATACATTTTTTATAATACAAAGCTGCCATTCTTGTATCGTTTTGTTCATCATATGAACCCGCAGATTTGTAATATAATTCTGCTAAAACATTCTTATTTGTATGTATATCGATAAGTTTTAAAGATTTTTCGTAGTATTGGAATTCGATATTAGGGTTGTCTGTTAATCTTGCTAGTGCTAGGTTAACTTTTATTTTTATTTCATTTGGTAAGTTTTGTTTCTCAAGTTCAGATAATATATATTTAGCATTATCGTGTTTGTACATAATGTAGTAAATATTTGCAATTTCAAGTTTTACTTGTGCAATTTTGTCTGTATCTGCAACGTTAAAATAGAAATCTTGTGCTTGGGTGTAAGCTTCTAATGCCTCATACCATTGAGATAAATGTTTGTGTGCTTCTGCTAATTTTATATAAATTGTTGGCAAAAATTGATAAAATGATTCATCTTCTTTTTTCGTTAATGCATTTTGGTATAAAAGAATTGCGTGTTTGTAATTATATTTACTTTCTTCTTGTTTTGCTAAATTCAAAAGTTGAGTAAGGCTCATTCCATCACTTTTTTCTTCTATTTCGTTTTGTTTTGTTTTGTCATCGATGAAGTCTTTGATTGAGTCTGCAATGTTATCTAGAATAGATTCATCTTCAATAATAAAGCTGATTTTATCAATTTTATCTTCCTTTGACTCTTCTTGTATTTGAGTATTTGAAGGGGGGGGGGTTGTTTGAATTGGTTCTTCTTGTTTGAATTCTACCGCAGGAGATTTTTGAACTGTTTCAACCATTGGATCAACAGTAATTAGTCGAATATCTTTCATGTTCAAATCAGGTTTTTTAGGAATAAATAATGAATGATATTCAATTTCATTTCGCATTGTTTGTCGTGATAACATTAAGTCTCTCTCTAGTGGTTTGAGAGGCAATTGTGTATTATATAAATCAACACAAGCAGAGTGTAATTTAATCATTACGTTTTCTGGAATTTGGTGTTCAATAATATCTCTAAAAGCTTCATCTAAGTATATGCATTCTCCGTCAACAGATAGTATAGAGTTTGTTACAAAGAAGAAAATTCGTTCTTTATTATATAGATGTAATGATTTTAGCAGATTAACATGGATGGGAATTCTCATCACAGTTAAAAGCCTAAATAGATGGGCACTTATTGGATCAACTAAGGACAGAGCTTCTCTCGTTATAAATTCAGGGAAAGCCATAAAACTTTTTGAGTATCCCTCTAAAAATTGAACAAGATTAAGCTGTCTTAAATTCATTATTTTGACAGAGAGGTTTACGTAGTTGTAATAACCTTTTGAATGTTTGTATAGTTCATTAGAGAGTAGTCCGATATGTTTTATACCATTATTTTTTAGATACTTTTCAAAAATAGGCTTTGTTAATGCAAGGCACGTTATTTTATCGAATTTTGTATCATCAAAATCTTCTGGTTCAATTTTTCTTGTAGTTATAATGATTTTGATGTTTGTGAGTTTTAAAATGTGTTTTATAAAGCTCAAAATTTCTGATTTATTACTTTTTAATATTTCCTCAAATGTATCTAATATTATAACAATTGGTGAATGTATTGTATTAAAATAGGAATTTATTTTTTGTGTAAAATTTTCGGTTTTAATTCTTGGGGGAATAATTTTTCCCATTAAAGTATAATTTCTAAATGTTTCAAAAAAAGATAACAACATGTCATCGAGAATTGTTGTTTCAAAACAGTTGTATTTAAGAACGAGTGTTTTATCACTTAGGAATGTTGAAACAAAATTGATGATGGAGGTTTTTCCTGTACCTTTGAATCCATTTACCAAAAGCAACTTTGAATCTGATTGCAGAAACGTACAGATTTCGCCAATTTGTTTCTCGTTATTTTCAATCAAACAAGGTTCAAATGGGCTTTCTTTAGGAATATCTTTTATTGTAACTATTTTATCTAAGAAATCTATATTCATATTTAGTTAACGCGGTTTCTTCCGTTTTCTTTTGCGTGGTACAATCTTTGGTCGGCAGATTCAATGATTTTTGCTGGAGTTTTTCCATCTTCGTCGCCAAAAGTTGAAACTCCTAAGCTGATTGTAACGTTGCTTTCTCGTCCATTGCTTAGTTTCATTTTTTTAGATGCAACCATTGAGCATAATTTTTGTGCAATTGCGATAGCTTCTTCTTGCTTTGTGTTTGGAAGAATAATACTCATTTCTTCTCCGCCATATCTACATACTATATCGGTTGTTCTTACATTTTTCTTTAATGTCATCGCAACTTGTCTTAATACTGCATCTCCAGATTGGTGACCATAATTATCGTTGAATTTTTTGAAAAAGTCGATGTCTATGATAATTAGAGAAAAAGGAGTTTCGTATCTCATTGAGTGTGAAACGTATCTCTGCATTTGTTCTTGGAAATATCTATGGTTGTACAATTCCGTTAAACCATCAGTTGTTGCAAGTTTATATTGTGCATCAAAATCTCTAGATTTAATCAAATATTTGATAATCACTGCGATAATAAATGCAAATAATGCGAAAGATAAAGGTGAAACTATTTTTATCCAATAGTTTTTGTATCTCATTAGTTCGTATGCAAGAACAACATAAAAAGCTGATGTTGTCATTGATAAACCAAACGCAACAGGCATGGATTGAATTCTAAGAACAAAAATTACTGTAATCAGTGCTAAAATTAGTCCAGCAAGAACGTTTATAGGTTCTGAACATTTTTTTATTAAACTGCCATCTATTAGGTTGTTTAGGTATGTTGCTTGGACTTCAACCCCTGGATAAACTTTATCTACTGGTACGGTTTTAATATCAAATAAGCTAGCTGCTGTTGCTCCAAAATAGACAACTTTGTTTTTGAAATTGTAATTTAATTGTTTTTTCCCTTCAGAAGCTTTTAAAACTTTGTACATTGGAATATGTTCAAATGTTCCAGAAGGACCATACCAATTTAGTATTACACTTGCTTCCTCGTCAGGATGAATATTTTTGAGATTTCCATTTGAATAATCAAGACCAACACGGTAGCCTAATTGTGGGTAATATTTATCTTGGTATTTTAAATACAATGGCATTTTACGCAAAACGCCGTCATCAGAGCGAGAAACATTTATCATTCATATATTTGAAGTTGCATCTAATATCCCTTGCAAAATAACTCTGCAATTAGAGTATTCAATAGTATTCATTGTGTTAGGGTATGGAGTGATTGACAAATTAGGTAATTGAGGTGGAATTCTCAAATCATCTTGTTGGTTATCAAGGTTCATTGATGTATAAACATTATTATACTTTTTGAAAACATTTATCAACGCATTATCTGCTTGAACCCCACTTTTCATTGATTTTACAAACATCAAGTCGAATACAATCATTTTAGGATGTTGAGATTCAATATAATTAATCATTTGAGCATAGGCATCTCTTCTTAGTGGCCATTCTCCGTAGTTATCCAAAACGTATTCATAACTTCCGTCATCAATTGCAACTATTACAATATCTTTATTGTGATTTCTAGCTCCAGAATTGGCAATCAAACTTTGACGAATGTCGAAAGTTCTATTTTCCATAGAATTAATAAAAGCCAAAAAGCTTCCATTTTTCACGCTGAAAAATAGAAGCACTGCAAAAATTGTAATCCACAACGTATATAAAAATTTTTTAAGCATAAATCCAACCTTGTTACTTTACTTTTTCAGTATAATTTAACAAGGAAATATTCGCAAGAATGTTTTTTACAACGAATTTTTGCTCAAGAATTTTATTATTTAATTTTAAAATTTCTGTTGCATAAGACAATTCATCAGGGTGTGTCAAATAGCGAAGTAAGCATTGCTCGTGTAAATTCATCTCTTCAAATCCTCTAACGGTGATAACATTTTTATTATTTCAAATTTTGATTAAAATTAAATCAACCTTTTATAGAGTTTGATGAAATATTTCTAATACGATTAGACGAATTTATTTATTTTTTATATTTTGACAAAATAAAAAGCAGTTCAGATAAGAACTGCTTTATGTTTTATTATATCATATTTTTACTTATTTTTGTACTACGTATGTTCCTTTTGAAAGGTTTTGAGCAACTTCGATTGCTTTTTTCAATTGAACATCATCCTTGTTTTTAATATTTTCATCTGTCAATTCAACCACAACGTCAGGTGTAATTCCTTTTTTGTGAATATCTGTTCCATTTGGAGTCAAATATTTTTGAATTGTGATGTTGATACCAGAATTATTTGGAAGTTTGTTGATTTCTTGAACTAATCCTTTCCCGAAAGATTGTGTTCCTACCAAAACGGCTCTTTTGTTATCTTTCATTGCTCCAGAAAAGATTTCGCTTGCAGAAGCAGAACCTTTATTCAACAAGATAACTACTGGTTTTGTTGTTAAAACTCCTCTTGTTGCTTTTTGAGTTTCTTTGTATCCATCACGGTCAACAGTACTTACGATTGCACCTCCATCAAGGAACATATCTGAAATGTAAATTGCGTTACTCAACAATCCTCCTGGATTTGAGCGTAAGTCAACAATAAATGCTTTTTTATTTGGAGAGTTAGATAAAATATCTGCAAATTCTTTTGCTGCGTTTCTACTAATAAAAGAACTCAATCTAATATAGCTAATATCATTTGGCATTGTTACATTTTCTGGAATTTTTTGAGAAACAGATTTGATTTCAATTTCCGCACGAGTAATAGTATATTCTTTTGGTTCTGTATCTTTACGTTTGATAAGTAAAGTTACTTGAGTTCCTTCTTCTCCACGAATTTGGTCAGCAGCTTTGTCAACAGTTATACCTTTTGTACTTTTACCATCAATTGATAAAATTTCGTCATCGGCTTTTAATCCTGCTTTTTCTGCTGGGGTATCTTCAATTGGGGCGATAACCATTAGTTTGCCATCTTTAACTCCGATTTGAATACCAATTCCTTTTAAGGAACCTTTGATAGAGCCTGTTTCATCCGCAAATTCTTTCGGATTTAAGAATTTTGTGTATGGGTCATTCAAACTTGCAACCATTGTATCAATTGCAACGTACGCATCCTCATCTGTTCTAATTACGTTATCATATTTGTGACGCCATGTTGCCCAATTTTGCTCATTGTTTGTTTGGTCAACATATTTGGTGTTAATTAATCTCCACACATTATCGTATAACTCCGCAGGAGTTGATGCTTGAACATTTGATTGCACTACCCAGCCAAACATTGCAAGAAACAATCCAAGGGTTATGATACATTTTTTTGCGACTTTCCTCATTCTTATTTAAAACCTCCAATAATTCTTTCTTATAACTAAGACGAAATAAATATCAAAAAGTTTCCATCTTTGAGAATTATTACTACGCATATATTATCACATATAAAAAAAAATGTGAAATTTTCCATTCCACATTCATTTGAATACTGTATAAATATTATCTATGGTCAAACTGCAAAAGTCGAAATCCCTTGTTTAATTCAGGGTGAGCATTTGGAAGTTCGTAACATTTAATACATCTTGCTTCGTATGTTTCATCGCCACCAATCATAATAAGTGGTGAATTTTTATCAGCAGGTTTGCCATCAATTAATCTTTGTGTTCTCGTTGCGTGTTCACAACCGCATTTCATACAAACAGCATGAAGTTTATCAACTTGAGTTGCAATACACATTAATTCAGGCATTGAACCAAAAGGTTCTGCTTTGAAATCCAATTCTAGTCCTGTACCTATAACTTTTTTCCCGTCGTTCATTAATTGTGTGATTACTTTAACGATGTTTGAATCGAAAAATTGTAATTCATCAATTGCTACAACTTCGGCATCTTTTACAAGGCTCAAAATCTGAACAGAATGTTTAACTTTAATTGCATCTAACCAAAGCCCATTTCTAGATTCAATATAATCCCCTTTTGATCTTGTATCGACATCTGGAGAGATAACTTTTACTTTACGTTTTGCAATGATACATCTTCTGATTCTGCGTAATAATTCTTCTGTTTTCCCGCAGCTCATTGGTCCTGTAATTATTTCAAAACTATATCCTTCCATCAATCTATCCCTTTTCTTCTCCCAAAATACATGTTCAATATACACTTTATTATAAATCTTAAAAGCGGAATTTGAAAGTAAATAATTATTAAAAAATAAGCATGCTCTAATGAATATTATAAGCAGAGTTTTTTGATAAAATTTTGTCTTTAAGTTTTTTAAATCCTGTACCGTAGAAATATTTTAATTGCTCTGGGAACTGCTTATTTACATCCAAAAGATACATATCGTGGACAATAAATTCTTTTAAAAGAAACGCAATATCTTCATTTTTTGTCCATACAACTTGGTTTTCAATCCTTCCAAAAATGCTTTCAATATCATCTGCAACAAGATATATTAATCTACTGCCGATAGAGTATTCAATCTCTTTTCCTCCATCGTGAGAATATATCAATCCATATGGTGCAAAAAGATTATCATAACCTACAATTTTTATATCTACGCCTCTGTCATAAGCGTTAGAAAGTTCCGAATCGAGGTGCTTAAAGTCTTTTGCCCAAACTTCTATATAGATAGAATGTTTAGCGTTCTTAATAACTTCCTTTATTTTGTTTAAAATCTTTTCATAATCTCCAACCATATGAATTGGTTCGCTATAATCTTCTCTAACATCTGGAAGTTTTTTTTCTAAATACTCAATAGTTGAAACCATTTTTCTTTTATATCGTTGAGTCAATTCTTTTGGAGAAATCGGTGTATATTTTTGTGGCTTTGAATCTGTTGAAAATGCAACTTTTGATGAAACTAAAGATTTTAAAGCATCATATGCTCTTGATTGAGGTATATCTGCAATTTGAGAAACTTCATATCCTGTTGCAGGATATTTTTTCAAAAGTGCAATATAAACTTTAGCTTCGTATGAGTTAAATCCAAATTCTTTTAATTTTTCAACAATATCTTCCATATGAGAATTTTAACAAATTTTTAGGTTTGATACAAGAGTGAATTATATAATTTGAACTCCGTAGTTTATAGTTTCTAAATTATTTTTAACCCAAAAATTTGTCTCTTCTTCAAATTTTTCTTCTAAAGAATAATAAGTTGAACCAGAACCTGTCATAATGGATTTTGGGTATTTATTTTTAATGTGTTTTAATTCTTCGTAATCTTCAAGTACTGCCCATTCAAGGTCGTTAACAAAATTTTCTCTTCCTGTATTTCCTTGAGAGATTTTTTGAGCAAATTTTGTATAAGCTTCTTTTGCAGAAATTCCAAGGTTAATTGGTTTTATTAAATTTACTGTGAAATGATTGTATTCTGAAGGTTCAAGGATTTCTCCTCGTCCTTTTGTCATCATACAACCTCCTTTTAGGCAGAAATTTAAATCAGAACCCAATTCCGCACACAATTTATGGAGTTCTGTTACCGATAATTTTTCATTGAATAGTTTGTTTAATCCATACAACATGCCAGCAGCATTTGTGCTCCCGCCTGCAAGTCCCGCAGATACTGGGATGTTTTTATCAATATAGACGGAAATTTTTTTGTTTTTAATTTCTGTTTTCTCTAGATAAAGTATTCCTGCTTTGTAGACAAGATTTTTTTCGTTATAAGGAATTTCTGTGCTATTCCCGCTTAATAAAATTTGATTTTCTGTATTATCTTCGACAGAAATTGTTAAATAATCAAATAGATTAATTGTTTGCATAATACTTTCAATATTATGAAATCCGTCTTCCCTTTTATTAATAACTTTTAGTGTTAAATTTATTTTTGCAGGACATTGAACTTTTATACTTAGCATAATTAACCTTTAGAAACCTTTAGCAATTCTTCAGACAATTCTCCAAATTTTTCGATTGAAAGTTTTTCTCCTCGAATATTTTCATCTATCCTAAGGTTCGAAAGAGCTTTTGAAATGTGTTCTTTTAAAAAGCTACCATTTAATAAGCAATTTTTTATATTTTTACGGCGTTGAGCAAATCCTGCTTTTATTACTCTTCTAAAATATGAATAGTCTGAAAGTTTTAATTTAGGTTCTGTTCTAACATCTAGTTTAACAAGTGCAGAATTTACTTTAGGTGCTGGATAGAACGATTTTCTACCTACAAGACGTAAAATTTTTACATCTGCCCAGAATTGAGAAAGAATTGTTAAAAGTCCATATTGTTTGCCTGTTGAATCTGGAGTTGCAACCATTCTTCTTGCAACTTCTTCCTGAACCATAAGAATAATGTCTTTGATTTTGTTTCTGTTTTTATTGTTTAAATCGTCGATTTCTCCCAACAGATGGGCAATAATTGGGCTGGTAATATAATATGGAATATTTGCAACAACTTTAAATTTATCTTCTGTTAAAGATGACAAATCTGTTTTTAAAACATCATTGTGGATGATTTCTAAATTTGGTGCATCAAGTTTTTTTAATTCTTCAATTGCTTCTTCATCTAGCTCAATAACGATAACTTTTTTTGCATATTTAACAAGTTGTTCCGTTACAAATCCAACTCCAGGGCCAATTTCCACGATTGTATCATCTGGTGAAATGTTTGCAAATTCTATTATGTCTTGAATAACTTCCCCATCTACAAGGAAGTTTTGTCCTAATCTTTTTTTAGTTCTAAAGTATCTTGCTCTATCGAAGTAATTCATCTTACTAATAATAATACCACACATGGATAAATGTTTACAAAGTTTTATTTGATATTTTAAATAATGTTATAATAAAATATTTAGTGAAGGGGTTAATATGGTAAAAGTTGAACAACAAAGATTACAAAAAGAAGATATTTTAAAGCTTTATACTAAAGGCTATACAAAACCAGAAGATTTTAAAATAGGAATGGAATATGAACGTTTACCTATTTCTGCAACTTCATATAAAGCTGTTGATTATTGGAGTGAATATGGCATAAAAAACTTTTTAGAAGAATTTGCAAAAGAAGCAACTTGGGATTATATCAACGATGATAAAAATATTGTTGGATTGAAGAAAAACCATGACACAATTACTCTAGAGCCTGGCTGTCAGATAGAAATTAGTGCTGAACCTCAACGAAATATTTTCCAATTAAAATCAAAGATTGAAAAAATAAACGATATAATAAACGAAATTCTTGAAGGTCGAAATATTATGTTGCTTAATTATGGTGTTTCACCATATTCAACTCATAAATCAATTAACCTCATCCCAAAGAAAAGATATAGAATCATGGCTAATTACCTTTGGGGAATATTGTCAGATGTTATGATGAGAGAAACTGCGGGAATTCAATGCTGTATTGATTTTAAATCCGAAGAAGATGCAATGAGGAAGTTTAAACTTGCAAATAAGTTATCTCCATTTATGACTGCAATGTTTGCAAATTCACCAATAAGGGGTGGAGTTGATACAGGTTATAAAACTTTTCGAGGTTTGAGTTGGATTAATACAGATAATGATAGGTGCGGTTTTGCGGGGAAAATAAGCGAAGAATTTTCGTTTGACGAGTACATTGATTGCATAATGAAAACACCAATGATATTTATTCAACGTGATGTTGGTTCTGTTGAGCTTCATGGAGATATTACTTTTGAAGAATTCATGAGAGTTGGATATATGGGAGAATATCCAACAATTGAGGATTATGAGTTGCAAGCAAATCTGTACTTCCCAGAGGTTAGAATGCGTAATTTTATAGAAATTCGTAACCATGACTGTGTTTCTGGAGATTTGAAATATGCAATTTTAGCAATCTATAAAGGTATTTTTTACGATAATATTGCAATGGATGAGTGTGAAGACTTGCTAAAACATTTACAATACAAGGATTTGTCAGAACTCCGTTACAATGTTCCTAAACTCGCACTTCAAGCTAATATTAAAAATAATAAAGTTGCAGATTATGCAAAAGAAATTATAAATATTGCAGAAAAATCATTAAAAAACTCTCAAACTGGAGAGGAATTATTTCTTCAGCCGTTAAAAGATTTGACTTTTAAAGGTTTGTCGCCTGCGGATATTATTCAGAAGAAATGGAACTCTACTTGGAATAAAGATTTAGGAAAAATGATTAAATATTTGAATTCACTTGAGTAGTATCTGGTTCCAAGTGAATACTAGATGTTACATCTCCTAATTCAATTTTTAATTCTTTTTCAATTGAGTCACAAATAGTGTGGCAATTGCAAATGGTCATGTCTTTTGGGAATAATAGTGTGACTTCAATACTTTTTTGTGGTCCAAGTCTTCTCGCTCTTAGGTCTTTATAACCTGTAATGCCTTTTGATTTGAATGTTTCTAATATTTTGCAAATCGCATGTAAGTCGCATTCTGGTAATGAACAGTCTAGTAAATTATTCATTGTGCTTATTGAAATTGAAAGCCCAGCTCTAAAAATAATTATAGCAACAATTATGGCAATGATTGGGTCAAGGAGATGTATGCCTGTGAGTTTGATTAGTAATAAACCAATGAATACTCCAAGAGAAGATAAAATATCTGTTCTCAAATGTTCTGCATCTGCATATAGTGATACGGAATCAGAGTCTTTTGCAACTTTGAATAATACGGTGCTAACAATGATATTTGCAACAACTGAAATTCCCATGACAACCAAGCCTAGAGTTGTATCAACTGTTGCGGTAGATGGGCTTATGATTTTTTTTAAGGCTTCAAAAACAATAAATCCAGCTGCAAAGATAATCAAACCGCCCTCAATAAATCCAGACATATCTTCGTATTTACCATGTCCGAACGGGTGTTTTTTATCTGCTGGTTCAGAGGATTTCATAACTGAGAAGAATGTTAAAACAGATGCCAAAAAATCACTCAAGGAATGGATAGCTTCAGATATGATACTAATACTCCCTGAAATATGACCAGCTATCAATTTTAAGATAATTATTACAGAATTAGAAAATATTGATAATCCTGCTGCAAATTTTTTTTCAGTTTCAATTCTCATACCAGCTATTATAGCAGTATGAAAATAAATATCAACAAGTATTAAGGTTTAATTTTTAAAAATCATCAAACGCAGTATCAATAGGGTTCTTGAATTTTGTAATATTGCCTTGGAATAACAATTTAACAGTTCCAACTGGACCGTTTCTGTGTTTTGCAATAATGATTTCTGATAACCCTTTAGATGAAGCTTTAACGTTTTCTTCCTCTTCAGATTCACCTTTATTGTAGTAATCTTCACGATAAATAAACATTACAATATCGGCATCTTGTTCGATAGAACCAGATTCACGCAAGTCAGAAAGCATTGGGCGTTTATCGTTACGACCTTCAACTGCACGAGATAACTGTGACAATGTAATAATTGGAACATCAAGTTCTTTTGCCAAGATTTTCAAACCTCTGGAAATTGCAGAAATCTGTTGCAAACGGTCATCTTTTCCGCCACCTTCCATCAACTGTAAGTAGTCGATTACGATTAAGCCTAAGTCTTTTTGCTGTGTTTTTAATCTTCTACATTTTGTTCTAATATCTGTTAGTGTACATCCGCTAGTATCATCAATATAGATTGGAGCTTGGCTGAAATCATTCATTGCCATTGCGAGTTTATCCAAATCTTGTTGAAGCATATTACCTGTTTTTAATCTTTGAGCATCAACTTCGGCATAAGAACACAACATTCTCTGTACCAACTGAGATGCTGACATTTCAAGAGAGAAGATACAAACTGGAACTTGTTCTTTAATGGCTACATTTTGAGCGATGTTTAGTGCAAATGCAGTTTTACCCATTGCAGGACGAGCTGCCAAGATTATCAAATCTGAACGGTGCAATCCGCTCATCATATTATCAAGTTCGGTGAAATCTGTTCTTAATCCAGACAATTCATCTTTATGGTTAAATCTATATTCAATGTTGTCCCAAGTATCAAGAACTAAATCTTTAACGTGTTTCAAATCCGCAGTAGCTTTGCTTGAGCCAATGTCAAAAATAAGTTTTTCTGCTTGTTCAAGAGATCTATCACTTGGTTCTAAGTCATAGCCTTTGCTTACAATTTCAGAACCTGCGTTTATCAATGCTCTTTTAACAGCTTTTTCTTGAATAATTTTTGCATAATAAGCAATGTTTGAAGTTGTAATAGTATTTTCAACCAAATCGTTTATGTAAGCTCTTCCGCCTACGGATTCCAATTTTCCACTGTAATTCAAAACATCAGAAACTGATACAATATCAATGTTGTCATTGTTGTTGAAAAGTTGGAGCATTGCTTCATAAATATATCTGTGAGCAGGTTTGTAAAAGCTTTTTGGCAAAAGGGTATCTGATACTTTTGCTAATGTTTCTGGATTTACTAAAATTGCCCCTAAAACGGCTTCTTCCGCTTCTAAGTTCTGTGGAATTAAAGTTTCATCTACTTTTTTTCTTGTTTCTCTTGGTGTTACAGGCATATTTTTTCCTCTTTTATATAATATTACACAAAAGGAAGTTTCTTTTCCTGTACATGTTAAAAATATTTAAGTTAACTTTCTTGAATAAGTTTAACCAGTTCAATTTTTCTAAGATTCATATCAATATATGCAATGCTTGCTCTATTTCTTTCTGGAGATTCAATTCTATCTCGAGAATAGATGTTTCTTGCACAGAGAAGTTTCTTTTTAGCTTGGTCTGGATATTTTCTTCTGATGAGTTTTGCAAGTTCTGTTTGAGTATTTGCCAGCATTAAATAATAAGATTCCCTTGAAGCTGGAGGTCTTGATACCGAGCGAAATGTTGAAATAGCATTGTTATAGTTATAGCAAAGTTCTTTTAAACAACGTTCTTGCCCATATAAAACATATATGTATTGCATTAATTTATCGGGTTTATTTTTATAAACTTTTTTCAAGTCATTTAATCTTGCCATCATGTGGATGAAATCCCCATTTCTTTCCGCAACTTGATAACCTTTTAAGGCAAAATATTCTAATTTTCTAGGAAAGAATTCTGTTAATTTACACATTGCACTATAAATGACTCCTGGAAGTTCTGGATTTTTGCCTTGCTCAAGACATTTTGCCATAACTCCTGCATCGTGGCAAAATGTGTCATAATATCGGTCTGCATACCTATCTTGCATTGTTAAAAATTCTCTAGAGAGAAATCTTGGTGAAATATGTCTATTGTTTTGAATTACATAATCTGCAAGCCTTCCAACTTCTGGAATTTGTATTTTTTGTAATAATGCTGGTGTAATTGGCATATTGTTTTCCCCTATATATTATTAAAGATTTTTGGGAATGAAAAATTGCCTGTATTTTAACAAATGTGAATCGTTTCTACTAACGTTTCGACTAAAAAACGAGTGGTTATATTTAATAACCACTCGTCAAATTGTTTATAAAGTTTGGGTTTGATGTAAGAAATTACATCATTCCTCCCATACCGCCCATGCCTGCCATTGCTGACATATCTGGAGCAGCTGGTTTTTCTTCTGGAATATCTACAACAGCTGCTTCTGTTGTTAATAACATAGAACCAACAGATGCTGCGTTAATCAATGCAGATCTTGTTACTTTTGCAGGGTCAACAACACCAGCTTGGAACATATCAACGTATTTGCTGTTTAGAGCATCATATCCGTATGCACCATCTTTTTCAAGAACGCAATCAACAACTACATCAGCTTTAGCACCTGCGTTGCGAGCGATTGCTCTAAGAGGTACATCCAATGCTGCTGTTAAGATTTTGAAACCAACTTTTTCATCATCTGATTCAAAATCCATTGAATCTAATTTAGAATTTAATTCTTGTTGAACTCTTAATAAAGCAACACCGCCTCCAGGAACAATACCTTCTTCGTTAGCCGCTCTAGTAGCATTCAACGCATCTTCAATTCTAAGTTTTCTTTCTTTTAATTCAACTTCAGAAGCTGCACCAACTTCAATTACTGCAACACCACCAGATAATTTAGCAGCTCTTTCTTGTAATTTTTCTTTATCGTATTCAGAATCAGAAGCTGCGATTTGGTTCTTGATTAAGTGAATTCTTTCTTGAACGGCAGCTTTTGTTTCATCACCAACTACGATAGTTGTTTCGTCTTTAGAAACAGTAACACGTTTTGCTTTACCTAACATTTGAGTTGTAACATTTTCTAACTTGATGCCAAGTTCTTCTGTGAACATTTCACCACCAGTTAAGATAGCAATATCTTCAAGCATAGCTTTTCTTCTATCGCCAAACCCTGGAGCTTTTACAGCTACTGCTCTCAATACTTTTCTCATTGTGTTTACAACTAAAGTTGCAAGAGCTTCGCCTTCAACATCTTCAGCAATCAACAATAAAGATTTACCATCACGAGCAACTTGTTCTAGTAATGGAACTAAGTCTGAGATTAAGTTAATTTTCTTGTTGCAACAGAATACATAAGCATCTTCCAATACAGCTTCCATTCTTTCTGGATCAGTAACGAAATATGGTGAAATGTATCCTTTATCAAATTGCATACCTTCAACAACTTTCAAGTTTGTACCGAAAGATTTTGATTCTTCAACTGTGATAACACCATCGTGTCCAACTTTTTCCATTGCTTCTGCAATAAGTTCTCCGATTTCTTTGTTGTTACCAGCAGAGATAGCTGCAACTTGTGCAATTTCTGCTTTAGTATTAACAGGTCTAGACATAGCTTTGATTTTTTCAACAGCTGCTTCTACTGCTTTATCAATACCACGTTTCATTGACATTGGGTTTGCACCAGCTGTCAAGTTCTTCAAACCTTCACGAACAATTGCTTGAGCCAATACAGAAGCAGTTGTAGTACCATCACCAGCAACATCATTAGTTTTAGATGATACTTCTTTTAATAATTGTGCTCCAGAATTTTCTAAAGCATCTTTTAATTCGATTTCTTTTGCAATAGTTACACCATCATTAACGATTTGAGGTGCACCGAATTTTTTAGTTAAAATTACGTTTCTTCCTTTAGGTCCAAGTGTAACTTTAACGGCATCAGCTACTGCATCAATACCTTTAAGAAGAGCTTTTCTAGCTTCTTCGTCAAAAATAATACGTTTTGCCATTTTTATATCTCCTTTTAAAAATTTCTATAATTATTCAATTACTGCTAAAGCATCTTTGATAGAAAGAATTTTATATTCAGTTCCATCAACTTTTACGTCAGTACCAGAGTACTTAGCATAAAGAATTGTATCCCCAACTTTAACGTCCATAGGTTCTCTTTCTCCTTTGTCGTTCATTTTACCAAGTCCAACTGCAACAACTTCACCTTTTTGTGGTTTTTCTTTTGCACTATCTGGAATAAAAATTCCGCCAGTTGTTTGTTCAGTTTCTTCAACAACTTTAATAACAATTCTTTCGCCTAATGGTTTAATCATAATATCCTCTCCTTTTACCTAAAATCTATAACATTCACATTATATTTATATAACGGAATTGATGAAATTTTGATAAAATTAAGGAAAAATTAATTATTGAATAAATTCTTTTTTTATTTTTTTATCTTCATTGTATAATCAATCTATGAATAAAAAATTATTTGTAATATCTGGATGTTCTGGTGTCGGAAAAGGCACTGTATTAAAAGAATTTATGGCAAGAAATTCTAAGGATTTTATGTTGTCTGTTTCTTGTACGACACGAAAACCACGCCCTGGAGAGGTTGACGGAGTTAATTATTTCTTCTTAACCCCAGAAGATTTTCAAGATTGTATAAAGAAAGATAAGTTTCTTGAATATGCTCAGTTTGCTGGAAATTTTTATGGAACGAAGCAAAAATATATTAATCAAAAATTTGAAGAAGGTATGAATATAATTCTTGAAATTGAAACTCAAGGAGCATTGCAAGTTAAGAAAAAAATGCCTGAAGCTGTTTTGATTTTTATTGCCCCTCCAAGTATCGAAGAATTGGAACATCGTTTGAGAGGCCGTCATACTGAGGATGAAGAAACAATCCAAAAAAGACTTAATCTTGTGAAAACTGAATTAGAACGTTCTAAACAGTATGACTATGTTGTTGTGAATGATGACTTGGAACGAGCAATTGCAGAAGTTGAAAGCATAACAAAAAAAGAATTGGAACAATAAATTTACTTTTTCAATTTGAACGAAAGAAGGAAATTGTGGAGTTAAATAATAAAACAATTTTGATTGGTATAACTGGTGGAATTGCAGCATATAAGATTTGCGAACTTATTCGAAAATTCAAAAAAAGAGGTGCAAATGTTAAAGTTGTTTGTACTCCGAATTCTTTAAATTTTGTGACAAAATTAACTTTGCAAAATTTGAGTCAAAATGAAGTTTATGTTGAAGAATTTGATGTAAAAAATTGGAAGCCTGAACATATTTCGTTGGCAGATGAAGCGGATATTATGCTTATTGCTCCTGCAACAGCGAATACTATTTCTAAAATCGCTCAAGGAATAGCTGATAATTTGTTAACATCAATTGCTTGTGCATTTTCTAAAAAAATGATTATTGCTCCAGCGATGAATTGCAATATGTGGAATAATCCGATTATAAAAGCAAATATTTCCACATTAAAGGCAAGAGGAATTGAAATATTAGAACCAGAAAGTGGCTTTTTGGCTTGCGGATATTTAGGCAAAGGTCGTCTTTGTTCTTTGGATAAGATTTTTGATTCTACTGTTGAAGCTTTAAATTATACTCAGAAATTAAAAGGTAAAAAGGTTGTAGTAACCTCTGGTGGCACAATAGAAGATATTGATCCTGTTCGATATATTTCCAATTATTCATCAGGAAAAATGGGAAAAGCTATTGCGGATTCTGCTAGGGATATGGGTGCGGAAGTTATATTGATTACAACAAAGAATTTTGAAGCACCATATAAAATTGTTAAAGTGAAATCTGCAATTGATATGCAAAATTCTGTAAATAACGAATTTCAATCGGCCGATATTATTGTTATGGCTGCGGCTGTTGCGGATTATAGAGTTAAAAATTATTCTGAGCAAAAGATGAAAAAAGGCAAAGAAGATAATATAATTCTTGAGTTAGAAAAAAATCCTGACATTTTGCAAGGCTTGTGTGAAAGAAAATTAAAAGAGTCATCTCGTTGTACAATTGTTGGCTTTTGTGCAGAAAGTGAAAAATTATTAGAAAATGCACAAGCAAAAATAGCTAAAAAAGGTTGTGATTATTTAATAGCGAATGATATTTCTCGCAAGGATATAGGTTTTTCTTCAGATGATAATGAAGTTACAATTTTGGATAAAAATGGTGGGTTAAATAAAATCGAAAAAACATCTAAAAAAGTTATTGCAAGAAAGATTTTAGAATTCATCATAAAATAATAAAGGTTTTCTCTAAAATGGATAAATATGAAATTTCAAAACGAATAGAAGAGTTTGCTCCTTTAGAAACGGCAGAGAGTTGGGATGCTTCTGGATGGGTAATAGATAATCAAAACTCAAATGACATTGCAAAAGTGATGTTGTGTTTAACTCCTACTGAAGATGTTTTTCAACAAGCATTGCAAGAAGGATGTGATATGGTCGTGTCGCATCATCCCATGTTTTATTTATCTTTATTTTCTCGTGCGTTGAGTAAAGATTTTCAACCAATATTGAATGTGTATTCTGCTCATACAAATATGGACAAAGCAAATGGCGGAACTACTGATACTATTATTAAAACTTTAGGTTTAGAAGAAAATAAAGTGGATATTGAACATGATTTTTTGCGAATGATTGAATTTCCTAATGGCATTTCTGTTTCAGAATTTTCTAATATATTGTCAAAAATTTCACCAAATGCAAGAATTGTTAATAACCAGAATAAAAAAACTCTTTCAAAGATTGCGTTTTGTGCTGGAAGTGGATCTGAATTTATTGGAGAGGCAAAAGGTTTAGGGGCAGATTGTCTTGTGACAGGAGATTTAAAATTCCATACCGCATTGGATAGTGAAATAGTTGTTTATGATATTGGGCATTTTGAATCAGAAATTTTAATCCTCCCCGTGTTTGAAAAAATACTCGGAGAGGATATAGAAATTGTTTATGCAAAAGAGCATAGCCCTTTCAATTTGATAAGATAGAAATTACCAATTATTTCTTGTAAGGGTTTGTTTTCCGTTTTTGTCATACATTTTATCCTTGTACCAGATTCCTTGAAATTCTTTGTCTGGACCAAACATGTATTGTATGTCTTTTGTTATGAAGTAAATTGCACTTTTTAATTGTCCTTTTCTATCATATTGCATTGATGTATATGGATAATTTGGATATTCTTTTGACATTAAATCTGTGTAATATAATTTGCCAAATGCGGAATAATAGAAGGCATTTGTAGGATTATTTTTATATTGAATTGCGTACATTACAAGAGTTCCTTTTTTGAAGTAAAATGCACAATATTTTGCATCTTCATCCTCTGTAACGCCATTGTTGGTTAACATATAATGAAGTTTGAAATCTTTATCTTTGTAATACTTAGCGAATTCTTTTTTGAAATCTTCTTTGCTGAAATATATCTGACTAGAGTTATTTTCAAAAAGGAGATTTTTGTATTTTTCAATATTCTCTTCTCTTTGAGTTTGGTCTAAAGTTAACCAATCAAAAGAGATTTCAGCTTGTAAAGGTGCAATGTTTGTTTCTGGTTCAATGGCTTCAATTTGTTTGTCAGATGTTTCATCTATTGTTGTAATGTTTTCAAACGAAAATGCTTTTTGACCTAAACCAAATGCTAATAATAAAAATAATGAAACAAAAATCTTTTTCATCTATTTCCCCTTTTTATAATGTGTTGTTTAAAATTTTATAAGCAGTTCTTAATTTTACTGAAAATAAATTATCTTCATTTTCAAATAGTTGTTTTTCTGATACCGCATATTCTTCTGGCTCAATAATTCCGTTAATTTCAAAGCCTAAGAATTTATTATTCTCATCCCTTCTTGATTTGGTAATAATTGCATAAACAAAGGCAGACATGTCAGACTTGTCGATGAGTCTATCTCCGCCTGTTGGTTCTCCGTGAGCTGAAATTTTATCAAAAGCGGTTTTGAGTTGAGCTTTTACCTTTGCCATATAGTCTGGTCTATTCATAACGTTGTAATGTCCAAAACGATATTTCAACATAAACATTTCATATTGGTTATAATCGAGCTTCCCTGTTAAATTTCTTGATTCTTTTGCCATAAACAGAAGATAAGATTCTGCTAAAGATTGGATTTCTTCTTTTAAAATCTCATCAAGTTGTTTTATATCTTCTTGTGTTTTATTTTCTTTTGAGGCTAATTTTTTCCAAGAAGGTGGAACAACTTCGAAAGGTTCAGCTTTGGGGTTTGTAATTCCGCTTTGAGTAACCATATCATTTATAATTAGGGCAAAAGCTTCCCCTAGTTCAGCATTCCCTCCCGATAATTCTGTTAGAATAGAAGTTCTTGCTGTATTAAATGGAGAAGCATTTTGTCCAAAATTTTGCATATATTTGAAATCCTTAGCTTATATCCCAACGACCACAAGTTCCGCCCCAACGAGCGATAATATTCCCTTTTACATCTTTGATTTTCTCAACGTGTTGAACTTGATCCATTCCTTCAACAATTGTAATTACTTCACAATTGTTAGAACATCCAGTACAAGCACAAGTTATAGATGTAAAGTGCATATCTGCAACATTCCAGCCTTTAAATTTTGTTTGAGTTTCTGTATATTGGTGATTTTCCATAGCAAGAAGTGCCGCACCAATAGCTCCCATTGTTTGATGATTTTCTGGAACAACAATTTTTGTATTTAAAGCTTCTTCAAATGCTTTAACCATCCCAGTATTTGTTGCAACTCCACCTTGGAATGATACAGTTGGAAGAAGTTCTTTACCCAATGCCAAGTTACTCAAATAGTTTCTTACAAGAGCTTGACAAAGACCGTATAACAAATCTTCTACTGGATAACCAAGTTGTTGTTTGTGAATAAGGTCACTTTCTGCAAAAACGCCACAACGACCAGCAATTCTAGCTGGATTAGTTGAACGAAGAGCTGTTTCTCCAAATTCTTCAATTGGAACATTCAATCTTTGTGCTTGGTGGTCTAAGAAACTTCCAGTACCAGCTGCACAAACTGTGTTCATTGCAAAGTCTGTAACGATACCATCACGTAAAATAATAATTTTACTATCTTGTCCACCAATTTCAAGAATTGTTTGAACTCCTGGAATATTTGTACTTGCTGCTACTGCGTGAGCTGTAATTTCGTTTTTTACAACATCTGCACCAACAAGTGAGCCTGCTAATGCTCTACCAGAACCAGTTGTTCCAACACCCATTACCTCGTATTCTGTTAATCTTTTAGAATACAAATTATTCAAACCTGTTTGAACTGCAAGTACTGGTTTACCAGCAGTTTTCAACATAACACTATCAACATATTTACCTGTTTCGTCAACAAGTGCAAGTTTTGTTGTTACTGAACCAACGTCTATCCCTAAATATACTGTTAAACTCATGTTTTCATCCTTTTCCTATAACAGTACTATGATAGCATAAAAATTCAATATACAAAAATTATGTTAAATATTACTTAACACGACGTTAGTGCATTACATCGTTTTTGTTTAATTCTCCGATGTAATTTACGGGACTGTCATTAGGCATTCTTTCGAGCCAGTTAGATAGCATATTTTCTAGCTTTGAAAGTTTAAACATTTCTATTGTTGATTGAATTTTGTATTCCAAATCTGGGGTTCTGTTTTGTAATGCTAATTCCATAATGTATATCCTCTTGTCTGTATATAATATATAAAACCCATTTTTATGGTACAAATTACACTATTTTAAGAAATATTAATAATTTTGGGTTTCAGTTGTTTAAACTATTAAATTTTAAAAGTTTTTAAACTATACTGTTTGTTATGAAGAAGATTGTTTTGTTATTAGTATTGGGAGCTTTAGTTGCTCCGTTAACGCTTCAAAAATCAGAAGCATCATTGATTTCTAATCGCTCATATCGAGCTGAAATGAACAAAGAAAATCGTAAAGAAATTAAGCAAATAAAAAATTTGTTTAAAATTCATGAAACATATGCGAATAATCATGATCTTAAAGGTTTAGAAACTTTGTATTCTGATAAGTATATGAATAATGATGGTTTCGGGAAGGAAGTATATTTTAAAAGTATCAAAGAAACTTGGGATACTTGCAAAGATTTAACTTATGAAACAAAAATTGTATCAACAAATGTTTCAGGTGATTATGCTTCTATAAATGTTGAAGAAACTGCAAGCGGAACGATTACTGATATGTTGGATTCTAATCCAATTGCAGGGGAGTTGCATTCAAAATCTACTGGAATATATTACCTTGAAAAAGTTAACGAAAAATGGTTTATTGTAGGTGAAACTGCTTTGACGGATGAATCATCTTTGCTTTATGGCGATGCTAGATTTATGAATATTGAAATTCAAGCACCAAATCAAGTATCTGCTGGGGATATTTATACAACAACTGTTAAGGTTGATGGAAAGGCAGATATGTTTATTATTGGGGCTATTGATAGAGATCCTGTTACGTATCCTGCAAATACTCCTAAAAGTGAGCTTCGAGCGATGCCTCAATCTCAAACTTTGGAAAGGTTGTTGAAGGCTAATACTGATAATCTGAACGAGTATGCTGTGGCATCTTTGGCAATTTCAAAGGCTAAAAATGTCCAAGATGCAACTTTTAGAGTATATCTTGCTGGGCTTGCTTGCGTGATGAAACGTGTAAATGTCATTCCTAAAAATAATTTTATAAAAGTTGAGGATTAAGATGGACAAATCAATAGGTAAATATTTTTTCTTAGTATGTTGTTTTATATTTTGGTTATTTTTAGCTTTGTTTTCATCAAAGTTAATTGTTGATAACCTTACCTCTGGGCATCATTATTCAAATGCTGTTTTTCAGTTACATTATTTAAAAAATGCAGGAGCTGCGTTTAGTTTATTACAAAATGCAAGAGAATTTTTGATAATTATTTCGATTGTTGCGACGACAATGCTATTTTTATATGTTCATCATCATATAAAAAATATCCATTATATTTCTGTTTCATTTATTGCGTTACTTTGTTCTGGAATAATGAGTAATTGCCATGAAAGAATTGTTTTTGGATATGTTAGAGATTATATTCAATTGAATTTTGTAAATTTCCCAATCTTTAATGTTGCGGATATATTTATCACCATTGGTGTAATCGCTTTGATTGTAATTTTATTGTTTTATAAAGGTAGATAACTAAGATGTTACTTGTGATTGATGAAAATGCGGAGAATTCCAGATTGGACGCTTATTTGGCGGAACTTTATGATGGAATTTCACGTTCTAAGATTCAATCTGCTATAAAATCTGGAAAAGTTACCGTTAATGGTGTTGTTAAAAAAGCCTCTTATTCTTTAAAAGAAGGTGACAAGATCGAATTTGAAAATCTTGTTGAAGAAAAAGTTTTGGCAATAGAACCAGAAAATATTCCTTTGGAAGTTGTTTGGGAAGATGAGAATATGGCAGTAATAAATAAACCATCTGGCATGTTGACCCACCCTACGTTTATTGAAACTTCTGGAACATTGGTAAATGCTTTGCTCTATAAATATGGACAAAATCTTTCTGATGTAAATGGTGAATTTAGACGTGGAATTGTTCATCGATTGGATAGAAATACTTCTGGTTTGTTGATGATTCCTAAGAATAATAAAACTCATGAATACTTAGCTAATTTGATAAAAAATCATGATTTAATTAAAAAATATCATGCAATTTTGGTTGGGAATTATCCAAGAGATAACGATGTAATTTCTGACCCGATTGGGAGAAACAATCTTAATCCTAAGAAAATGGCCGTTCGTCCAGATGGCAGACCAAGTGTTACCAAATTGAAAGTAATTGAACGTTTTGGAAATGAAGCAACTTACGTTGAGTTGAACTTGATTACTGGAAGAACTCATCAAATTCGTGTTCATACGAGTTATAAAAAGCATCCTGTTTATAACGATACAATGTATGGGGCTGGGCAAGGAAAAGTTAAAACTGAAGAACAAGTTTTGCAGTCATACTATTTGAGATTTGCAAAACCATTTTCACAAGAGATAATAGAATTGGAAATAGAACCTGATGAAAAATTGTCAAAAGTATTGACTTATTTCAGAAATAGGAGAGTTTAATTATATGAAAAGAATGTTTATTGCTTTAAGTGTTGTTGCGTTAATTGCAGTTGTATATCTTGCAATAATGAATCATAGCAATTATATAAATGTGAATTATATGTATAATACAATGCTTGATGTTCAGTCTAAACTTGGTTTGTCTGATAATAGCGGTATGTTTTTTAGGACTATTAGATTATCTAGTTATACAATAATCATTCTTCTTGCAGGGTTGTTTGTTGGTGCTGGAACTGTTTATATGTTCCTTTCAGCTTCAAAAGACAAAGTAAAAGCATATCAAAGAGAATTGGAAAGAACTTCAATTTCTGGCTCTGCAAATGCTTCTAGGGTTGAAGTTTTGGAAGCGAAAATTAAAACTTTAGAAAAAGCTTTTTCAGCGGTAGTTGATGAACGTACAAAATTAGAAGTACAAATCAAAAACTTAAACGCTGAAATCGATAATTTGAATAAGTAAAGATTTTTTACCAAGGATAGTTTTTAGGTATTGTCCAACTAGCTCGGCGTATCATTTCTGCACAACAACTGCCTTCTCCAGTTTTTGAACAGTTTGTTATAATTTCTGAGTTTGTTTTGCTGTGGCAGTACGGTTGGATGCCTTCGCCTTCATTTTCCCCTCTTGATAACCAAAAGACATCTTTCCCATATTGATTTGGCTTGTTACTACCGTTTAAATCAACCAAAATTTGTGGTTGGGCGATTTTCTCTCCTCCGTCTTTACTTTTCCAGCTCGCAAGAAATATTACGTACACGACTCCTTCTGGTGTTAAAAACGTAGAGCGTAGGCGTGGTTCTACTACATACCATGAGCTAATTGCTCCAGATATTTTTTTGAATGGAGTGTAATTTGTATAGCCACAAGCTCTTGGGCTTTTACAGTATGTTAATGTTTTAATATAAGGAGCCCAATATGTTTCAAAATATTCTTGAGAATCCATATTAACACTATCTGCCACTAAGGGTTCTCCAGTTTCTTCGTTAGATAATCGATATGCTTGATTTAAAACGGAGATAGCTTTTTGCAATTTTGCAACAGTTTCTTTCTTTTTATAATTTTTTATAAGCGTAGGCAAGGTTATAGCAGAAACAACTCCAATAATTCCCAATGTAATTAAGACTTCTGCTAGTGTAAACCCGTGTTTCATTAATTTCCCTCGTAAGACATCAATAATATTTAACATTTCTATTGTAATACATTATATTTATTTATGCAATACATTATAAAATATGACGTATTGCATACTTAATAAATTTGATAATAAAATTCATAATATCTTTATGGACATAAAGAAAAATTTTGGTGCAAGATTAAAAGAACTTCGTATAAAAAAGGGACTTACGCAAGAGAAAATTTCTGAGCAGATTGGGATTCAGCCTGAAAACTATTCTAGAATAGAAAAGGGGTTTGCTTTTCCAAAGCCAGAAAATATTGCAAAGTTAAGCCGAGTTTTGCAATGTGAGGTTTCTGAAATGTTTCAGTTTTCAAATCTTGATAATTATGAGGAAATATTTCAAGCCGTATTAAATAAAATAGAATCAGATAAAGACATAACTATTTTAATTTATCGTTTTTTGAAATCTTTAGGCAAGGTTTAATTTTTACTTTGTAACGATTGATAGAATATAGTCATCTGTGAAGTATTTATTTGCGATTTCTATAATATCAGAATCCGTTACACTGTTGATTAGTTTTTCGTATTTGTCTTTAAATTCGTATCCTCTTGTTGAAGCTTCGTACCAACCTATATTAGATGCTTTATCAAGGTTTGTTTCTAATCCGATTACGTAGTTACCTAGTAATTTTTCTTTTGCATCTTGAAGTTCTTTATCTCCAACATATTCTGTTTTTAATCTTGTAATTTCTGCAAATAAACCAGATTTCGCCTTGTCTAAGGTTTGAGGATTTGTGCCAATGTATAGCAAAAAACTTCCTCTTAAAACATTTGGAGAATAACCAGAACCAAGTTGATATGCTAATCCTTCTTGTTCTCTCAAATCTTTAAACAATCTTGAACTCATGCCAGAACCGAGAAGAGAATCGATGACTTGTAAGGTTGCATAATCCTTTTCGTTTAAAACACCATTTGTTTGCCAACCGAGCAAAATCCATGCTGTTTCTGTTGTCGGAACTTTTTGAATTGTTTGTCTTGGGGTGGTTACTGTTGGTATTTTTGAATTGTATTGTGCGAAATCAAAATTCTTTGTGTTTTCTTTTGGTTTGAAAATATTATTTAAGTCTTGAATTGTTTTGTCCTTGTCAATATTTCCGTTTATTGAAATAACTAAATTCTTAGGTGCAAAAATTGAATTATAGTAATTTATAATATCTTCTTTAGTGATGTTTGGAATGTTTTTTTCTAAGATTTTTGAAGAAATTGAATATGGAGAATTTTGATATATTAAATCTCTATACTCTTCAATTGCTCTTTGAAGAGGTACATCTTTATTTCTTTTTATCGTATTTAGTTTTTCTGTTTTAACTTTATCAATTTCATAATCTTCAAATGTAGCGTTATTAACTACCTCGTTTAATAGTTCTAAAGTTTTGTCATATTCATCTTTTGTTGTTAGGACATTTATTGCAAAAGCATCAGCACTAGCACTTGGTTGAATTTTTATTCCATTATCTTCGAGTACTTGTGATAGCTCTAGGGATGTATAATTTTTTGTACCTCTCATCATTGCTGTTGCGGTAAGGTTTGCTGTGCCAGCTTTTTGCTCTGCAAGTTGTCCTCCTTTTGCGTAAATACTGATTGCAATAATATCGTTTACGTTGTTAGGAGTATAAAGCATTGTCGCTCCGTCAGAAAGTTTATATTTTTGAGTTTGAGCGTTTTCGCTAACAAGTTCTGCTGTTGCTGGAGCTTGTTGTGTTAGTGAAGCTACTGGAACTTCTTTTGCACTTTTAGGTAAGACAATTGAAACGGCACTTCTATTTATTCCAAGGTATTTTTCTGCGACTTTTTTTACATCTTCTTTTGATACATTTTTAATGTTATCAAGATATGTATCGTAGAATTTTATGTCATTTGTCAATGCCATTGTGTAGCCGATTTCAGTTGCGATATTTGTTATTGATTCTCTAGAATAATATGTGCTTCTTTCAATTATATTTTTTGCTAATTTTAATTGATCGTCTGTAACTCCATTTTTTTGAATTTTTTCTATTTCATTAAATATAGTATCTTGAACAATTTTGCATTTTGTTGGTTCGTAATTTGCTGAAATGTAGAATATTCCGTCATCTCGGAATGTGGAATTTCCTGCATCAACAGAAAAAGCTATTCTTTTCTTTTCTTTTAGAACTTGGTTAAGAACAGATGATCTACCATCTCCTAAAATAGTTGCAAGAACATCTAGTGCATAAGAATCTTTATCATCAATTGGAGTCCCTCTAAATCCGATAACCATATATCCAGATTCGGTATCAAGATATTCTACTTTTTTTTGTTGTTTTGTTAGGGGAGCTTCTTTTGTATAAATTGTTTTCGTTTGTTTTTTATATTCCGCATTGAACGCTTCTTTTGTTTTTTCGATTGCGTGATTTGCATCCACATCTCCAATGATTACTGTAACCATATTTGATGGAGAATAATTTTTGTTATAGAAACTCAAAACTTGATCTCGGGTGATTGTTTCAATAACATCACTTCTGCCAATAACTTTTCTTTTATATGGGTGAGTTGTATATAGCATTGAATTCAAGTTATCTTGCATTATTTTTGTTGGAGAATTTAAGTCTTTGCTTATTTCTTCTAGGACAACTTTTCTTTCTTTTTCCATTTCTTTTCTTGGTATAAGAGGATGAAGAATCATATCTCCGTGTAAATCCATTGCTAAATCAAAATCTTTAGAAGGGATAGTTATATAATAATGCGTAAAATCTTTACTCGTAGCGGCATTAGTTATTGCTCCTTTAGTTTCTAGGATTTTGTCAAATTCCCCAGGTTCATGGGTTTTTGTGCCTTTAAAAAATAAATGTTCTAGAAAATGTGCAACTCCGTTATTTGAATCTTCTTCATCAATTGAGCCTGTTTTAATCCAAGTGTCAATTGTGACAATAGGATTATTTTTAACTTCTTGGACTACAACGGTTTGACCATTATCTAGTTTGTACATTTGAGCTTGAGATGCCCAAACTACGTTTCCACATACTAATATTGCTGCTACTATTATAAATTTTTTCATAGAAAACCATCCTTTTTGATAGTGATTATATAATAAAATTAGATAAAAAATATAACCTTGTCGGAGGAAATATTAAACAGGTTGTACGTCTTGTAACATTTCGGTTGATTTGAATTTTTTAGGTGATTTTAGCTCGATATATTCTTTTAAAACTTGGAATGATACTGTACAAACTTTTTCATTAGCTTTTGTTTCATATTCTCCTATTTCGTCAAAATCATTTATTGCCATTTGTTTGAAAAAGTCACGTAATTTGTGTGGCATTTGTTTCTTTGCAGAATATAATTTCCCCGCACAGTTTTTACAAACAACTCCTCCTGCGGTTGGAATGAAATACATTGTTTCTTCTCCAATGTTACATTGGCAGTGCAGGCATGTATCAAATTCGAGTGAAAAACCTGATTCAATCATCATTTTTAATTGGAATTTTATTACAGCTATAAGGATTTCTACCTTGTTTTGGGCGGAAGAAATAGTGTTAAGTGCCTTGTATAAAAGGTTATAAATAACTTCTGAACTAGGATCTTCTTCCAATCCAAAATTATTAACTACTTCTGTCACGTACATTGAATAGAAAATTTTATCTATATCTTGGCGAGTTTTGTTGAATGTGTTTAATACTTCCGCTTGACAAATAGTATCAAGGTTTTTCCCTTTATGAAGCATGAGAGTATTAGCGACAAGTAAATCCATTCGAGCGCCTAATTTGCTCTTTGGTTTTTTGACTCCCTTTGCCACTCCCCTAATTAGTCCTTTGTCTTTTGAATACATGACAATAATTTTGTCTGATTCACTAAGATTGTAGGCTTTTAGATTAATTGCGTCTGTTACAAAACTATTTTGCATTATCCTTATTTGTTCATGCCTGTACCGTGGTAAATACCTCTCATTAACTGTTCAAGTTCAGGTTTGTTGTCTGAATAGGTAAGAGCAGTTTCTTTTGAGATTTTTTCTTCGTTGTACAGCTTGTACAATGACATATTCATTGTTGTCATGTTATTGAATGAACCATTTTTAACAAGTTCATAAATTTGTTCCAATTCGTCTTTCTGGATAAAGTCTTTAACTGTTGGAGTAACAACTAAGATTTCTGTTGCAGGAAGACGAGTTCCGCCATCTATTGCAGGAACTAGCTTTTGAGAAATAGTCCCTCTCAAAGTGTTAGCAATTTGGCTTCTGATGAATGGTCTTTCATTCGGTTCAAACAAGTTGATAATTCTGGCTACTGTTTGAACTGAATCGTTTGTGTGGATTGTAGATACAACAAGGTGACCAGTTTCTGCTGCTTTTAGAGCAGATTCAATAGTTTCTCTGTCACGAATTTCACCGATAAATATAACGTCTGGGTCTTGACGTAATGCGTATTTAACCCCGTCTGAGAATGATGGGGTATCGATTAGCAATTGTCTTTGAGAAACAATAGATTTTTTATTTGAGAAGATAAATTCGACTGGGTCTTCGATTGTAACGATGTGTTTTGCAACTGAAGCGTTGATGTAATCAATCAAAGATGCAATCGTTGTTGATTTACCTGAGCCTGTTGGCCCTGTTACTAAAACAAGTCCGTTGTTGAATGATGCAAATTCTTCTAGTGTTTCAGGTAAGTATAATTCTTTAAATGTTTTGATATAATAAGGAATCGCACGGATAACCATTGCTGTTTTCCCTAATTGCCTTGACATGTTTACACGAAAACGAGAACATCCGGGAATTTCGTATGAAAAGTCAATATCAAAGAATCTTGTAATTCTGTCTTTCAAGTGTTGAGGTGCAACTGTTCTTATAGTGAATTCCATATCTTCGCTGGTTAAAGGAGGAAGATTGATTCTCATGATTTGACCAGAGACCCTGATTGCAGGTCTTTCTCCTTCGCAAATGTGAGCATCTGAAGCCCCTACGGAAACAGCCTGTCTTAAAAAATCTTCAATATAAAAATCATTATTGCTCATACATTCCTCTTCTCCATCATCAGCATAGCATATTTTTTGTTTTTGCACAACTATATTCTCCGTGCTATCATTCAGTTGTTGGAATTATGATAGATATAGAGAATATTAGGGATTTTTTACAAAATAAAAATTTTGTGATGTTTGTTTCGTCTATGGTTTTTATGACGGGAATTTTGGCCTGTTTTTATTCATTGGCTATTCCTTTTTCTATATTTATTACGGTTGTTCTAGTTTTGTTACTGAATTTAAAAATTTTTTCTGTTCGTAGAGTTTGTATTCTTATTGTGATTTTTTATTTTGGATTTTTCTTAACATTTTTTAAGATTAAAAATTACGATGATTTACTTGCGAATACTCCTATAAATGGTACTTTTACTGGACGAATTGTTAGTGTGCCAAATTCTCCAGACAAAACTAAGTCCAAATTTTTTATGCAGGTGACTTCTGTGGGAAAGAAAACTATTCAAGGTAAAACATTGGTTACTGTTTCAGCTCCAGAAGATGTTCTTGCAAAATTGAATATTGGAGAAGAAATTAGGCTAAAAGGAAGTTTGCGAGAACCTTTTTCTGCAACAAATCCTTCTCAGTTCGATTATAGTTCATATTTGAGAAATTTTAACGTTTTTACTGTCTTGTATTCAGATGATTCAAATTTGGAAATTTTGGATTCAAAAATGGGCTTGCGTTGGAAGTTTCTTAAGGGATTAAATACTACAAGAAATAGGGTTTTATCCTATCACTCAAAGTATTTGAAAAGCCCTAATTTGGAAATTTTAGGCGGAATTGTTTTTGGAGATGATGCGGTTGCTCCTCCTGATTATATAAAGAATTCTTTTATCAATTCGGGGTTACTGCATATTCTTGCGGCATCTGGGATGAACGTTGCGTTTATTTTTAGTTTTTTGTTTTTGATTTTGAAGTTTTTGCGTGTGCCATACAAACCTAGAGTTTTGTCTGGAATGATTATGGTTATTTTATATACTTTAATGACTGGGCTAGGAGCATCTGTTGTCCGAGCAGCATTGATGATGTTGTTTGTCCTGTGTGGAAAATTGATAGATAGAGATGCTCATAGTGTTTCGTTGTTGTCATTTGTTGCTGTATTGATGCTCATTTATAACCCTGCTTATATTAACGATGTGAGTTTTCAATTGTCGTTTCTTGTTACATTTGGTTTAATCACGACGGCAAATATAATTTCTTCAAAACTAGACAAAATTCCTGAATGGATAAAAGCTCCAATTCTTATTCCAATTGTTGCACAAATTTGGATTGCTCCTATTCAGATGTTTTATTTTAATACTTTTAGTTTGTATTCAGTGTTTGCTAATATTTCGACTGTAACATTGTTGAGTGTAATAAGTTTTGGTGGTTTTGTTAGTTCATTGCTTTCAGTTATTCCTCAAATTGCGGATTTTGTTTGTCGAATTTTTGGTTTCTTTTTAAATTATTTGTTGAATGTGCTTGTTTGGATTTCTGATTTTTGGGGTAATCTTCCTCATAGCATGCTTGTTACAACTCATCCAGCTTTGTTTCAGTTGAGTTTATATTATTTTGCATTATTGCTAATTACATTGTTGTTGAAATTTGATAAGTATAAAAAAGCGTGTTGGGTTTTAATTTGTTCTGTTTTTGTAATTCTTGCGACCACAATTACTCCAGTGTCAAAGAATCTCGAAGTGGTTGCATTTGATGTCGGGAATGCAGATTCATTTATGATAAAAACTCCAAAAGGTAAATATTTCTTTGTAGATACAGGAAAAGCTCCGTATAAAAGTGGAAATTCTCAAGCAAAAATAATTATGCTCAAATATTTAAAAGATAGAGGGATAAAGAATTTAGAAGGTGTAATCGTTACTCACTTTGACAACGATCATTCTGGAGGTACAGCGGAATTTATTGAGAATATGAAAGTTAAAACTCTTTATTTGAATTCAAAAGAAGAGGAAACCCAGACTGCGAAAAATATTTTTAAAACTGCAAATATCAGAAATCAAAATGTTAGGATAGTTAAAAATGCGAATGTAATATATTCTGAGCCAGATTTAAAGATTTCAACTTTTAAGGCAAAGGCAAAAGGTAAAAATAAAAGCAATGAATCTTCTACGATTACCCTTTTAAGTTATAAGAAATTTGACATGCTGTTTATGGGGGATGCTGGCGTAGAAGCGTTTAACCAAGTAAAATATTTGCTTCCTCGGGATGTCGAAGTCTTGAAAGTTGGTCATCATGGCGGGCCTAATGTTGTGGATAGTGAAATGTTGGAGTATTTAGGGATAAAAACTTCTCTTATTTCTACTGGGGTAAATTATTTTGGACATCCAAATCGAGGAACTTTAGATGTCTTGCGTGGTACTGAAATTTTGAGAACTGATTTGCTTAATTCTGTAAAATTTTCAACTGATGGAAATTTGTATAAAATTTATTCATATGATACCCATGATAAAAAATACGAATTAAGAAATATTTTTGTTTCAAAATAAAAGAGAAAAATTATAAAACTTGACAAAATTATCGTACTTTTTACACTAAATGTTAAGAATGTAAAACTATTGATATGAGCGAGTTTTAGCTCTTAAATTTTTTGCAGGTTACCCCTTGGGGGTTGAAATTTTAAATTTTTGTAATATTATGGTTACATAATCACATTCGAAAAGACGAAAATCTTAGAAAAAAAATAAGAACAAAAAGTAGTCTTGGAGAATTTTCAATTTACAACTAGAGGATTACATTTTGAAAAAATTATTACTATTCACTATTGCATTAGTGCTAATGTTGTTCGCACAAGTGCAAGCGGCCAGTGTAAATACCGTAAAGGCAGCGATAGTAAAACATTCTATCGAAATGGGCGTAGATCCAGCAATTACACTAAGTATTGCGAAAACAGAATCAGGTTTTAGACACGAAGCAAGAAGCTCACATGGTGCAGTAGGAGTTTTCCAGCTTATGCCGTCAACCGCAAGAAGAATGGGCTTAAATCCATATTCTCTTGATGACAATATCAAGGGTGGCATTATGTACTACAAATCAATGTACAAAATGTTTGGGTCAATGGAATTAGCGTTAGCTGCGTACAATGCAGGTCCTGCAAATGTAAAAAAATATCGTGCAGTTCCTCCTTTTACAGAAACAAGAAGGTTTGTAGCAAAGATTACTGCTGATTACAGACACTTTAAAGCTCATCCAGATCCCGCAATGATTGCTTACAAAGGTGGAAGTGTAAAGACAATCTCAGGCTCAAGACCTGCAATAATTGCTCAATCTCCATCTAAGGTCACTCCAAAAACTCCAGCTGGTGCAGCTAAAATGGTCGCAAAAACAGCTCCGCTACCAGTTTCGAGAATCGAGGAGTCTAGGAGATACAATGCAGAGTTAATCAAAGGATTACCTGCCGAGGTTGAATTAAAATCTCAGTCAGTTGCAATCTAGGATTTAGGTAAAGAATTAAAAAAAGAGTTTGGATATATTCCAGACTCTTTTTATAGTTTATAATTTCCCGATTTTAATTATATTGAATAATGCGTATTGTTTCTTCTTCCCTTTTTGTCTTATTTTAAATATTGTTACGCCAAATATTTTAAATCTGTAAGTTTTAGGTTCGAATGATGAAATGTCAATGTTATGTTCTTTGATGAATTCACTAGCTTTTTTATGGGCATAGATACTATCAGCATTAGCTTTTTGACTTCGTTGCTTGACTGTAGAATTGTTTCTTCTTAGATAGTAGTAATAGGTATTCGGTACTGTTACCATTTTCCCTAAGAAAAATAGTGCTTGCGGGGTAAAAATGCAATCTTCAAAGATTCTCCCTTCTTCGAATTTTAAATTGATTTCTTTAAGTTTTTGAGTTTTGTAAATTTTATTCCAAATATATGATTTTTCTGGAACATCACATAGCTCAAATTTTAATTTTGTATTATCTGTAAGGGTTTCTTTTTCGAAATTTAGGAATTTCTTCTTTTTAATTCCTGTTACTCTTATAATTCCACCAACTGCAATATCAGTATCATTAGTGCTTGCAGCGTTATAAAGTTTTTCATAATAATCTAAATCAATCCAATCATCTGGATCAACAAATCCAAGGTATTCACCTTTTGCAATTTCAATACCTCTATTTCTTGCGACTGATTGTCCAGAATTTTCTTGGTTAAATAATATAATTCTTGAATCTTTATTTTTATATTCTTTTAAAATTTTTAGAGATTTGTCTGTTGATCCATCGTTAATGCAAATAATTTCAATGTCATTTAATGTTTGGTTAATTAAGCTGTCTATGCATTTTCTTAAATATTTTTCTACGTTATAAACTGGGACAATTATTGATACTTTTGACATATTAACTCCTTTCTTTGTAGCGGTTGTATTTTTAGATGAAAATTAATGGTAATACATGTATATTATACATGTATAGCTTTGAATATCAATATATTTTTATAAGTGTAGGTTTGTTATAAGTTCATCGAAAAGAGCATAAAATTATTAAAAAGAGAAATTGTATGAACTTGAAAGAAAACTTAGGAAAAAATATTCAAAAATATCGAAAGCTCAATTGTTTAACGCAAGAAAAACTTGCGGAAGTTGTTGATGTAGATATTAATAGCATAAGTTCTATTGAGAGGGGTAAGTATTTTCCTACCCCAGATAATCTTGTAAAAATATCAAATGCCTTAAGTGTTCCTCTTTCAGAATTATTTACTTTTAACTCTCTTTCTACATGTGAGGATTACGAAAAAGAGATAAAAAATAACATAAATTTAATTCGTAATGATGTCTCAAAACTCTCTGCTGTAAATGCTTTTATTAAAAATATTTTGTAAAAATTATCTCAAAATATTTGCAAAATTTTTTCTGTTAATAATTGTAAAATTATTCACCTGAATTAGTTAAAAAGTATTATATTTTTTATCCATTTGTGGTATATATATTTTGTACATAAATGGATTATATTCATATATAGTTCAGTAGATTGGAGGAAATAATGGCAGTAGGTCAATTCGTTTTTATGTTACACAGTCACCTTCCATATTATAGAAAAGCTGGAATGTGGCCGTTTGGAGAAGAGAATCTTTATGAATGTATGTCAGAAACATATGTTCCGCTTCTTAATGCTATTTCAGAATTGTATGATGAAGGCATAAAAGCGAAGTTAACCGTTGGTATTACTCCAATTTTGGCAGAACAATTGAATGATGAACATTTGAAAAATGGATTTGTTGAATATCTTGATTCAAGAATCGCAAGTGTTTCAAAGGATTTGGAAAGATATCCAGACCCGAAAGTTCCTCATTCTCAACATTTGAAATATTTAGCCAAATACTATTTTGATTGGTTTAATAGTATCAAAGATTCTTTTGTAAATAAGTATCAAATGGATTTGGTTGGGGCTTTTAAAAAGTTCCAAGATTTAGGATGTATTGAAATTACAACGTCTGGAGCTACTCACGGTTTTTCACCATTATTAGCTACTGATAATAACTTGAATGCACAGTTCAAAGTTGGTTCTGATACAACAAAAAGATTATTTGGTAAAAAAGCAAAGGGTTGCTGGTTGCCAGAATGTGCTTATCGTCAAGGTTATGAATATATTGGTAAAGATGGTCAAAAACACTGGCGTCCTGCTATTGAAGTAACTCTTCAAAATAATGATATTGAATATTTCTTTACAGAGTCACATGTAATCGAAGGTGGAAATTCTATTGGCAGTCGCCGTGTAGTTGGTGTTTATGGAAATATTGAATACATTCCACTCCCAGAAAGAGAACCAACTGGTTATGATACATATTCAGCATATTGGTTACCAGATGCACAAGTTGCAGTTATGGGTAGAAATGATAGAGCAGGTTATCAAGTTTGGTCTGCTGCTGATGGATATCCTGGTGATGGATGCTTCAGAGAATTCCATAAAAAAGACGACAAATCTGGTATGAATTATTGGAGAATTACTTCTCCTAAGACAGATTTAGGTGATAAGATGCTTTATGATCCAGTTTTGGCATTGAATAAAATCAATGAAAATTCTGATCACTATACAACAATGCTTTACCACTTGCTAAATGATTACAAGAATTCTCATAATGGCAAAGAAGGTTTGATTATGGTGTCTTTTGATACTGAGTTGTTTGGTCACTGGTGGTTTGAGGGTATTGAATTTATTAAACAAGTAATTAAAAAATTCAATCAATATTTACCACAAGTTGAAAGAATGACGGCTGGGGAATATTTGCATGCTCATCCTCCAACAGAAGCTATTCAAATTCCAGAATCTTCTTGGGGACAAGGTGGTCACTTCTATGTATGGAACAACCACTTGACTGAATGGATGTGGCCTATTATTCACTCTTGCGAAAAACGTATAACATCTATTGCGGACAGATATCCAAATATCCCAGATAATAAACTTTTGCATAGAGCGTTGAATCAATTAGCGAGAGAAAATTTATTGTTGCAAAGTTCAGATTGGCCATTCTTGATTACGACATGGCAGGCTAAAGATTATGCGACAGATAGATTTAGAGAACATGTTGATAGATTTGAAGAAATTGCAGATATGATAGATGCAAATAATATCGATGAATCAAAATTGCAAAAAATTGAAAGTATCGATAATTGCTTCCCTGTAATTGATTATAGAGTTTATCAATCAATTGAAGAAGGTCTAATTCCTCAACAATCAAAGAAATTAGCACCTTTATATAAAGATTAATTTAATTTAGGATAAATAATATTTTACAATTCATTTTACAAGCCTTGGTTTTAACTGAGGCTTTTTATTTGAAAATAAATAAAATAAAATTATCGAAAAAAAAACTCTTGCAATTTTTTTTTCAGCATATATAATAAAGAAGTAACCGAAATTGATGGGAGCGTAGCTCAGTTTGGTTAGAGCGCATGCCTGTCACGCATGAGGTCGCGAGTTCGAGCCTCGTCGTTCCCGCCATTTAAAGAGACTTTTAAGAGTCTCTTTTTTAATGCAAATTTTTTGTGTGTAATATGTGGGTAATGAAAAATTCAAGACTTAATGTAAATAAAGTGCAAGTGTGAGATGGGTACATAATCGCTAAGGCTTAGATATAAAGCCTTTTATGGCGATTTTTATAGAATGAGATGCACTTGCACTATTAGGGCTTTATCTGCACTTATTTACGAATTATTTGCACCCAAATTTTATCTTTTTTTAAATTAATGACCAATTATTGCCAATATATTTGGCTTTTAGCCAAGTAAATTTAGTGCAAGTAAAAAATCATCTCATGGTTTGAGATGCTGAAAATTATCTCTGAGATTGAGATGACACTTGACTTTCATTGAAACAAGAGCAATTAATGTCATTGGTAAACGATTTTTAAATAGTGTTTAAACAAGGTTTAAAAGGGTTTTAAATGAACAAACTACATTTACTCAAACAAGCAGAAAATTTATATTGCATTGAAAATTTAACGCCAGATATGATTGCTGAAAAGTTGAATGTTTCACGCAGAACAATTTTTAATTGGAAAAAGAAATACAAGTGGGATAATCACATTGTTAAAATAAAAGATTTTTCAAATCAATTTACCACCGAGATTTATAGTGTTGGTGCAAAAATACTCTCAAAATTAAATGATGATTTAGGTAACAATAGGGTTTTAAATAAACATTCAATTTGTGCATTAGCAGAAATTACCAAAATTATAACTAAAAATGAAAGAAAACAAAACTTTGCACCAATTAATTTTTCGAATAATAAAAAATATAGAGAAAATTTTACTCCTGATTTTATACACCAAATTCAGAAAGATATTTTGGGTTGGAATGGTACATATTAATGTGTCGAAATGTCTCTGAGATAGAGATGCAACAATTGACTTCTAGGGGAACAAGAGTGATAGATGTGTGTGTAACCAAAGGAGGCGAGGCTCACACATGCTTAAAAAAGATTATCAATTTTACGGGACAAAAATTTTAAACCTAAAAACTAAAGAAATTGGTTTATTAATTTGCATTTGGAAAAATAAATTTGCTGCTGGAGATATTGATTATGCAACTTGTGTAAATAAACAAGGCAAAAGATACAATATTGAATTTGATAACATTAAAATTTTAGAGGACATTGAATAATGTCAGTTATATTCACTCCAGAAAAATCAAAGAAGATAGCGTTAGCAAGATTAGATTTGCTAAATCAATGGAAAGAGTTTAGAAGAAAATCTGAAAACAAACTTCAAGCCGATTATGACTTTGTAAATTTGCATAATACTTCAAATTCTCACTTATTTGAAATTCTAGGTAAAATTAGCCGTGGCAGCTTACACCGTTGGAAAACAATTCTAAATGGGACAGAAGATTATACAAAATTAATTCCACAATAAAAATATGCAAAAGTAGATGAGTATCGCACAATTTTAACCGATGAAGAAATTAAAATATTTATGGGACTACTTTTACACCCCAATAGACTTTGTATCGGCAAAGCCATTGCACTAACTAAATACAAACTTCAACGACAAGGACAAAGTTTTATTCCGACCGATGCGACATTTAGACGTTATGCAAATTGGTATAAAAACAATAATTATGATAAATGGATTTTAGCTCGAGATGGAGAAAAAGCTTTATCCGATAAGGTTGAACCATATATTAAACGTGATGCAAGTTTATTAGAAGTTGGGGATATTCTTGTAGCTGACGGTCATAAATTGGCATTCAATGTAATTAATCCTTTTACAGGTAAAGCTTCAAGAGCAACGTTAGTTGGCTTTTTAGATTGGAAGTCGACTGCGTTAGTTGGTTACGAAATTATGCTTGAAGAAAATACTCAATGTATCGCAAGTGCGTTAAGAAACTCAATAATAAATTTAGACATGATTCCTAAAATTGTTTACCAAGATAATGGTAGAGCATTTAGGGCAAAATATTTTACAGATGATAAAGGGTTTACTGAATTAGGATTTCGAGGTCTTTATTCCAAACTTGGTATAGAAACAGTATTTGCAAGACCATATAACGCTAGAACAAAAGTTATAGAAAGATTTTTCAAAGAATTTCAAGAAGGGTTTGAAAAATTATTACCAAGTTATGTTGGAAGCAGCATTCAAAATAAACCAGCTTATATGATGAGAAATGAAAAGCTACACAAGAATTGGCATAATGAATATATTCCAACGATTGAAGAAACAATAAAAATGATTGATATGTGGTTGAATTTCAAAAACTCTCAACCTTGTCCTAATGAACCAGATAAAACAATAGCAGAAGTTTTAGAAAGTAGAAAGCAACAAAATGTAGATATTAATTTGTTAGACGATTTGATGCTTGCAACTGAAGTTAAGACTATACAGAGAAACGGTATTAGATTTTTGAATTGCGACTATTTTGAGGAACGACTTTATGGATTTAAGAATAGAGTTTTAATCAAATACAATCTGTTTGATTTGACGAGTATTAAGGTTTATACAACAAAAGGTGAATATTTATGCACGGCAGAACGTGTAATTGAAACTCACCCCATGGCAAAATTATTAGGTACAGTTACGGATTTTGAAGATTACAAACAGAAAATTGTAAAACAAAGAAAATTGCATAAGAAAACTATAAATGCAGTAAAAGAATATTTATCTAACGATGAAGTTAAGTATTTAGAAACCAAAATGATTGAAGAAAATTCAAGCCCTGTTCAAACTGAGTTCAAAGAGCGTTCAAAAGGTGTTCAAAAAATATTTAAGAATAATTCAGAAAAATATGAGTATTTAATAAAGACTAATCCTGATGATAAATGGATTGAGAATTTTAAACAAACTAAGGAGTATAAATTATTGTATGAATAGCGGATTGCGAGCAGAGGGCGAAGACTTGAATGTGAATAAATGAAATTTATGAAACATTCAATCGTAGACCCGTTTAATGCGAGCAACCAAGAAAGGACTAAATGAAACATAATTTTATAAAAACTCAAAACGTGAAAAATTTTATTGGTTTAGTTGAAAACTTAATTAACAAACCAACGAATATTCCTAAAATGGGGTTAATATATGGCGAACCAGGGTTAGGAAAATCTCAAACAGCATTATGGCTTGCGTGCAAGTATGACGGAATATATCTTCGGGCATCAAATCTTATGACCGGTAGATGACTGCTTGAAGAAGTGGTTAAGGAACTTGATGAAATTCCAAGATTCCTGACTTCGGATAATTTTAATATCATTGTCAAAAAGTTAAAAAAGAATCCGCAGATAATTTTTATCGATGAAATTGATTACCTAATGAATAACTATAAAACTATCGAAACACTCAGAGATATTCACGACAAAACCGAATGCTCAATTGTGTTTGTGGGGATGAGCTTGGTGCATAAAAAGCTCGAACGCTATAAACATTTATATGATAGGTTTTCTGAAATCGTGAAGTTTGAATCCTTTGGTGTGGCTGATTTAAAGCAGATTTTTGATGGCCTTTCAGCAATTCAATTTACAACCGAAAGCATTGAATATATCCACCCAAAATACAATCGTTTTAGACAAATCGTCCAACTTATAAATCAGCTTGAAATCTACGCAAAGGACAATGGAATAACGGAATACACGCTAGAAACGATTCGAGGTTTATTATGAACATAGAAAAATTTGCGAAACGACTGAAGGAGTTTACGCTCGATGAAATCGAAATGATAGCCGAAGCTAACGTTGAAACGGAGCTTGAACGGCTTTTGAACGAGGGTAAAATAGCGTTTGAACAAGGTAGCTACAAATACGTTGAAAAGGTAGAAATAATCGATTATGCGATCTTTTCGGCTGAAGCATCGGATGATGAACCTTTGAACTTTGAAACGGCAGTAAAATTCTTTTTAGAAAAATATGCCAAAACTGCTTGCACTAAAAGGACTTACGAGACTTATGAGTCGATTTTTAGGATAAATATTTTGCCATTTTTAGGGGCAAAATAATTCAAGAAATCACAATTGACGATATAAAAGCGTTTTATGTGAGTTGTAAAACTCGGAATTTAGGACATAGACGGCTGAAAAACACGCTAACGCAATTTAACCAACTTTTGAAATATTGTAAATCACAAGGCTTGGTCTCAAAATGCTGTAGCTTTCAGGTTAAGAGGCTTAATGAGAAGAATGAATTTAGTATGAACAGAATAATTTTCAAGGATTAAAAATGCGTAAAATGAAATATTATAAACAAGCTGAAACTCTGTTTTCACAAGACAATTTGTCAATCGACGAGATTTGTAAAAATTTGAACGTTTCTCGCCGTACGATTTTTTATTGGCGAACGAAGTATGAATGGGACAGAAAAAAAGCTGAAAAATTAGCAAATAAAGAGGACTTTTCAAAAGAACTGCAGGGTTTTGTTGAAAAACTAATGGCAAAATTAACTATGGATATGCAAAACAAAAAGCCCGTTAATCAGTCCGAGTATTATATTTTGACAAATTTGTTAAAATATTTGCCAGACTTGGTAAAAATGGAACTCAAACAACAAACCGAAACCCCAAAACCAAGCGACCAACTCTCCGAAGATTTTGTTAAACAAATTAAAAAAGAATTCTTTGGGATAGAGTAATTATAAATATTTTGATAAATTGTATGCATTAGTGCCAAAAGCTAAAGCTTGACCTTCACGAGTTTTAGGAGGATTGATTAAATCTAAAGTTCCAGTCACTCCATCACAAATAGCCTCAACTTGCGTTCTATCTTGTTGAGGAACTGAAGCTACAATGAATTTAGATAAAGCAAATTTGATTGCCCAATTTCTCAAATCTTGTGCAACTGCGTTTTGGTATTCAAAATTTTCATATTGTCTATAATTCATACTACCATTATAACATATTTTCGAGCTTTTCAAGTGTTTATAGTTATTACAGCGGTTATAAAAATTAATATTTTTATGATAGGATAAAGAAAAAAGGGTTGACTTATGCGAGATCAATTTTTGGAATATATTGAATCAAGACCTTCTTCTGCAAATTCTGGTTCAAATTATATTAGTGGTATAAATGCTATATCTGAGCGTTTTTTGAAGTTTGATTTATTTAAAATAGCTTCAGCACAATAAGTTCAATCTATTATATTAGAATTAAAAAACAATAAAGACTTTATGCAAGCTAATACAAAAGGTCATAATATGTACCTTCGTGCAATTAAACATTATATGGAATTTTTGTTAGAGCCTAACCAAAAGTCTGTTTTAAAAAAATCCAATCTTACAAATATTCAGAAACTTATTGCAACAGAGACGCTAAAAATCGTAATAAGTGGACAGGTAAGGATTGAATATAATGAATTATCAGAACGTATAAAAAAGGAATATGGCATTATAGTTAACCCTCACACAGAATTACCTATTCTTATTGGAGATATCTCAAAAATTTGTCATTCAATAAATTTACCAATGATATCTTGTATTGTTGTAAATAAAGAAACTCAATTACCAGGGATTGGTTTTTATAAATTATATGATGAACTAAATGGCACAAAATATGTTAGTAATAAATATTTTGAAGAAAAAATTAGAAATGACGTTAAAAAAGCTATTTTAAATTGTGGTGATTGGTATAAATTATCAGAATATCTTGATATTGAAATAGAAGGTATTGTTACTCCTAAAGAAAATTCTAAAACAGAAAACAAAACAAACAGTGTTAGTATAAATAATAATGATTTATCAAAATTTGAAAGTGTTTTTCCCGAAGAAGTAAGTGAAAAATATCAAGAGGGTACGGTTAAATCTGTTCTAGTAAATAAATACGAAAGAAACCCAATTGCGAAGAAAAAATGTATTGAATATTTTGGTACACAATGTCAAATATGCGGATTTAAATTTTCTGAAAAGTATGGAGCAATTTTTGAAAATAAAATTCATGTACACCATATAAAACCTATCGCAGAAATTGGTGAAGAATATGAAATAGACCCGATAAAAGATTTAATTCCTGTTTGTCCTAATTGTCATATGATTTTACATTCTAAAGGCAAAAATGAAGTCTATTCTGTAGATGAAGTTAAGAAAATGATTAAAAATAATTTATAGTCTTTCGATATACCAAACCGAGTTGCCAAAATGGTTGAAGTTCCATTGGAGTTGGAAATAGCAATTAAATTCCATTGAATTATCGTCTTTGTAGTTATAAAAGGCTTATTTAGTTCGGTTTTGCGAAAACTTTCAAAGGCTATTTGTATTTCTTTGGCAAACTTTTTTCTAAATTCTGAGTACTCAATTTCCAAAGTTTCACGAGTTCTTTTATTTTTCAAAATCATCTTCAAACCCTCTGATATTATCAAGTTCTATATTGTAACGCTTGCCTGTTTTATCGACACATGTGGCAAAATCAACAGTTTTATCAGTAAACTTGTTTTCCCATAAACAAATCAATAAACCAATTTCATGTGTTTTTAAGTTCAAAATCTTTGTTCCGTATAACATGTAATTTTTTTCAACCATAATATACTCCTTTCAAGCTATATCACATTTATATACAATTATTTTGATTATATTTATCAAAACTTACAAAAAGTCGTGCAGAAAATGCGGCTGATAACACAAAAAGTCGTGCGTAAAAATGTATTTTATGATAAAATATTGCTGAAGGAGATTGGTCGTGTACAGATATGCAATAAACGATTTAATAGCTTGGAAAAATTCGTCAAATCATATGCCACTAATAATAAAAGGAGCAAGACAGGTTGGAAAAACCTGGCTAATGCAGGAATTTGGTAAAACACAATATGAAAAAGTTGCATATATTTCCTTTGATAGCAATCCACGACTTGATACTTTATTCAGGAAAGGTTTTAATATAAAAAGGCTGATAGACGGTTTAAATATTGAAGTTGGTTTTAATATTACACCTAAAAATACCCTGATTATCTTCGATGAAATACAAGAGAATCCTTTAGCTCTGACTTCTTTAAAGTATTTTTGTGAGAATGCACCTGAATACGATATTGTTGCGGCAGGAAGTTTACTTGGTGTAGCACATCACAAAGGAACAGGATTTCCTGTCGGCAAAGTAGAATATCTTAATCTTTATCCTTTATCGTTCAAAGAATTTTTACTTGCAATGAATGAAAATCAAATATTAGGGATTATTGATAAAAATGATTTTGAAATGCAAAAAGTTTTTAAAGAAAGAATTATCGATTTGCTCCGCAGATATTGTTATGTCGGTGGTATGCCAAAAGCAGTTTTATCATTTTCTCAGGAGCAAGATTATAATTTAGTTAGAAAAATTCAAAGAAATATTTTGAGCGATTATGAAAGTGATTTTTCAAAACATATTCCGCCGGAACAAGTTGAAAGAACTCGTTTGCTATGGAATGCTATACCCTCACTACTTGTTAAAGAAAATAAGAAATGTGTGTATGGAAAAATAAAGCAAGGGGCGAGAGCAAAAGATTTTGAAATTGCTCTTAATTGGTTAATTAATTCAGGTTTAGTTCATAAAGTTTCGAGAGTAACAGAACCAAATATGCCACTAAAAGCATTTGAAGATGTATCGGCATACAAATTATTTTTACTGGATGTCGGGCTACTTGGTGCGATGAACGATTTGGATTCTCGCTCACTTTTAGAAAATGATAAATTATTCAATGATTATAATGGTGCTGTTACAGAACAATACGTTCTACAAGAATTTAAAACTATTGGGGATTTACCGGTCTTCTATTGGGCGAGCAATAGAGCTGAGTTAGACTTTTTAATACAATATCAAAATAACATTATCCCGGTTGAAGCAAAAGCTACAATAAATTTACAAGCAAAAAGTTTGAAAAGCTTCAGGCAAAAATACGAACCTAAAATATCTATCAGAACATCTTTGGCAGATTATGAGGAAAATACCGGTTTATTCAATATTCCTTTGTATGATATTGAAAATGTAAAAGAAATAATCTAGTTAAATTTTCTTGAACAGCTTTTATTTTTGCTATAATTAAACAAAATAGGGATTTAAAAATGGTTGTAAGAACTGGCTTTGCGAGATTGCCATCAACGGATTATAAAACTACAAATCATATTATCGCATATCTTGATATACTTGGTGCAACAAACAAAATATGCAATGACAATGATTTTAGTTTTTTAAATTATTTAAATATGTTTATGGAAGATGCTATTGAAGAATCGGGCGGAGGAATTTTTCCACACAAAGAAAAAATATTTATAAAAATATTTTCGGATAATATTTTGTTAGCCATAGAATTAAAAGAAAATGACGAACAAAGAGATGATAAGATTGCTGCATTATTTAATACTGTGGCAAATATTTATAATGAAATTTTGCGATACGGATATTTAATGCGTGGAGCGATAGTCGAAGGTGAATTTTTTCATAATGATAAGATTGTTTATGGTAAAGCTCTAGTTAAAGCTGTTCATTTAGAAGAAAAAGTCGCAAATGTTCCAAGAATTCTCGTAAGAGCAGAAGTTAATGATCCTAATAGTCGTTATTATCTTATGCAAGATGAAGATAATGAATCCTTTTTAAATATTTTTAGCTTATGTAATGCTTTTGATGATGTATCTTTTAAATTTAATTTTTTAAAAATGCTAAAAATACATAAAAAGGATGAAAAAATAAAAACTAAAATAATGTGGATGATTAAATATTTTAATTCTTGGTTTACAAAATATGAGCGTAGATTGCTAAATCAGCAAAAAATTACGGATGAGGATATTACAAAAGCATTAGAATAGAGCTATATGTCCAATCTTATCCCGTTTTGCGTTAGCCAATCTTTTGAATTCTCATATTCAGGCAGTAATATCCCAACTTTGTCCCAAAACTCTCTTGAATGGTTTGGACATTCAAGGTGTACAAGTTCGTGAACTATTAAATAATCTAATACTTTCGGCGGCGCCATAATACATTTCCAATGATAATAAATTTCCTTATTCCGAGTGCAAGATCCCCAACGATTCTGAATATCTCTCACATCCATACCGTTTGGTTTCAAGTTTAAAAGTGATTTAAAATAATCGAATCGTTCTTTTATTTTGATTTTAGCTTGTTTTTTGTAAAAATTAACAAATGCTTGCCGTGGATTATTAACATTAGAACTCATTAAAAATTTGCCATTCTTAAATAATAAATGTATTCGTTGGTTTTCAACAAACTGCAAGCAGTAATTTTTCCCAAGGTACATAAAAGATTGACCGTCAATAAATCTTCTTACAACCTTGTTTTGATGAGATTCTTTCCACTGAATAATTTTCTTTGTAATTTCATATTCTTTTTTATCGAGAATATCAAGTATTTTTTCTTCTTCAAGTTTTTCAGGCACAAGAACACAAAGACTTCCATTGCGTTCAACAACAATATTCATTTTATATTTAATTTCCTAGCTTCAACTTCTGCATTAGTAGATTCTTGTAGAAATACAATGAAATATTACGAAAATACAGAGATTTACAAAAATTATCAGACCAATATAATCAACAATTTTGCGAATAATAAAACGGTTGTTTTTATAAAGGATCTTAGAAATTATCAAATGCATTTTAGAGTTGAATTTCCCTGTTTGTCAGATGATGGTTTAGTGAGTTATGAAATTTATAAACTCAAAGAATATAATAAATGGACTAAATTATCACAAGAATTGATAAATAAGTCAGGATTATTTATGGAATTAAAACCTTTATTCGAACAATATTTTAAAATGTTAGAACCTTTTTATAAGGACATCTATACAGATTTAGTTAAATATCACCAAGAAGATTTTAAGGAAACATTAGCAAAAGGCCGAGAAATAAATATGTTCATGCCTCCAATTTATTACAAACTTGTAGAAGGTATGATTAACTAATTTTCACATTATTTTTAACTTTACATTAACACTTCTTTCACATGTTCATGCTATGATTAACTAACATGTGAGGGTTAGTTATGGAATTAAAAGAAAATGAATTGCAAAAATCTACTTTTGAAGATAATATTCAAAAAGGAATTAATGCAAATATTATTGAAC
>ERZ1673740.396-NODE-396-length-52212-cov-5.549284_pt1 | contig 52212 bp, 63 predicted proteins | sample MGYA00580221_ERZ1673740 | MGnify/ENA primary metagenome ERZ1673740 (study PRJEB41218, sample SAMN15661786) | gut metagenome | host: Homo sapiens | place: Canada: London | collected 2015-08-20/2019-03-30 | study: EMG produced TPA metagenomics assembly of...
AGAACTAATCTAGCTCTTATTATTTAAAAAAGAAGTTATTTGACTTGGTCTTGCGTTTTCACGCTCGACCCGCACATTCGCTTTTTTTCTAGGTTCAATGTTCAGTTTTCAAGGTTCAGTTTCTGGCTTCGATAAATTGTTATCTCCTGCGTCAACTCATCACTTCACTCGTTCAATATACTATAAGTATTATCTCACTCGCTCAGCTTGAGTTTCCTTGAATCTAAGCAATTTTTCTTTGCCAGTGCCTAGCGATTTTGGCTTTTGTTTTGTTGCCGTATCGCGTCGACTTGTATATAATACCACGTGACCTAGGTTATGTCAACACTTTTTTCGACACTTTTTTAAGATTTTTTCGTGAAACACCAGGATTAGTGGAAAAAGAAACATGCTTGATTATCGCTTTTATCGGCCTTAAAATTTCTTCAAAAAATCTCAAAAAAAGTAGGATTTTCAGCTGTTTTTTCCATAAAAGCCGCCGAAAATCAGTAAAATTTTTCTTTGTTCCGCAGATTTTTTTCTTAAAATCATGTAGGTTTTTTCTTCTATCTTCATTATCCGCAAGCTGCCGATTCAATACATATCCTTCCGGAGCATGCTTTTACATACTTTCCTTTAAAATAAATACGCTGAGTTTTCAATAATTCTATGACAAAGTTGTCTGAAAATGCTATAATAAGATGACTTCTATTTGCAGCCTTTGGTATTGGCTGCGCAGTCAATATAATGAAGAAGAGGTAGAAAATGTTTAAAGTACTAAAATTCATTGTCATCAGTGTTGTTTGCCTCATTATAATGGGAGCATCAGTGCTTTATGGCTTCTCCAGTCTTTTTGCACCTCCTAATATGGATGAAACACTGATTCCGGACGCTGCTTCACAGTTCTACGATATCAATGGTAACGCAATCTATACTACGCTTTCGGAAGAACGCAGAGTACCTGTTACTATTGATAAGATTCCTAAGCATGTGCAGCGTGCCTTTATTGCTATTGAAGATAATCGCTTCTATGAACACGGTGGTATTGACTACCGCGGCACAGCACGTGCTTTGCTTTCTACATTAAGCGGTCACGAAGTACAGGGCGGCAGTACCATTACCCAACAGCTGGCAAAGAATGCTTTCCTTCCCCAGGAACGTTCCATCATCCGTAAAATTAAGGAAGCTTTTATTGCCAAGGAACTTGAGCACAAATATACTAAGGATGAAATCCTCACTATGTATCTGAACCAGATTTATTTCGGTCAGGGTGCATACGGTATTGAAAGTGCTTCCATGTATTACTTCAATAAGCATGTCCAGAATCTGGATATCGCTGAAGCTGCTACTCTGGCAGCTATTCCCAAAAGCCCTAACTACTTTAATCCTTTTGAAAATCCGCAGGAAAGTAAAAAACGTCAGGAGCTTGTTATCGACCAGATGGTCAAATACGGTTTTATCTCTGCTGCCGACGGTAATGCTGCCAAAGCAGAAAAGCTTGTCTTCAGCACAACACATAAAACCAATTCCGATCCCCGCTCCTATTTCTTCGATATGATTACCCAAAAGGTTATCGAAGAGGTTGGTGCAGACGCTCTCTATAAGGGTGGTCTTAAGATTTACACCACTTTAGACCCGGATATGCAAAAGGCTGCTGAAAATGCTATGAAGCATCTGCCGGGCTATTATACAGACGGCAAGAAGCTGACTCAGCCGCAAATGGCTCTGGTTGCCGTTGACCCGCATAACGGTTATGTTAAAGCTATGATCGGCGGCCGCGGTCAGGATAAGTTCAACCGTGCTACTCTTGCAGTACGTCAGCCCGGTTCTGCCTTCAAGCCCTTTGTATACCTCACTGCAATGCAGAACGGTTACTCTCCGGCCAGCGTTATCGAAGATAAGGAAGAGGAATTCTCTCCCGGCTGGAAACCGCAGAACTCCGACAGAGCATGGCATGGTAATGTAAGCCTGCGTACTGCTCTGGTACGTTCTATGAACGTGCCTATCGTTAAGCTGGCCCAAGAGGTTGGTGTAAGCAAAATTATTAACAATGTCGAAAAAATGGGTATTACTACTCTGGTTGATTCCGGCGCCTACAGCGATGCAAACCTCGCTATGGCACTCGGCGGCCTCAGCAAGGGCGTTAATCCTCTGGAAATGGCTGCAGCCTACGGCGTTCTGGCAAGCAATGGTATGTATTGCAAGCCTATTGCTCTGCTGAAGATTGTTGACCGCGAGGGCAAGGTTCTGTACGAAGCTAAGCCTGAACCCAAACGTGTTATTGATGCCGAAGCAGCTTACCTGACTACTAATATGCTGCAGGATGTTCTTATCAGCGGCACTGCAGGCGGCATGGGAATCGGCCGTCCGGCAGCAGGTAAAACCGGTACTACCGATACCTACATCGATGCCTGGTTCGTTGGTTACACCCCCGACCTCAGTACTGCCGTATGGGTTGGCGATGATCACAACAAATCTATGAACCGTATGTACGGCAGCGGCGCTCCGCTTTCTATCTGGCATGATTTCATGGTCAACGCTCTGGCCTCTACTCCGCGCACCGGCTTCAGCAATCCGGGCGTAGCTGTTCCGCCGGAACCGGAAATCAAGCAGGATGATAAGGACAAAGATAAAGACAAGGATAAAGATAAGGACAAAGACAAGCAGGCTCCCGCTACGGTAACAACTGAAGGCAATGCCAACCAGGCACCTGTAGTAAGCAACCAGCCCACTAAAAAGAAACGCAGCATAAAGGACCGCGTTAACGAAATCATGGGCAAGCCTGTTGTCAGCAACCAGCCTACTCCGCGTAACTAATTCACTTTTATGGTGGTCACCAAGTGTGGCCACCATTTTTTATTGCTTGAAACTAAGTATATTGTATACATGAATACAGATTTATGCTATAATAATGACAGCTATAAATCAGCTTTAATTAACGAACTATACTAATAAAAGGAGTACTGCCATGGAGAAGAAACCTGTAAAAATAGTTGAAACCGTCCTGCGTGACGGCCACCAGTCTCTTGCTGCCACCAGAATGCGCATCAGCGACATGCTGCCGGCACTGGAACAGCTGGATAACGCCGGCTACTATGCTTTGGAGGCTTGGGGCGGCGCCACCTTTGACTCCTGCCTGCGCTTCCTTAACGAGGATCCCTGGCAACGTCTGCGCACGCTCAAAAAGCATCTGCGCAAAACCCCAATTCAAATGCTGCTGCGCGGTCAGAACATTTTGGGCTATAACCATTATGCCGATGACGTTGTACGCGAATTTGTAAACCGTTCTGTTGATAACGGCGTATCTATCATCCGTATTTTCGATGCTCTTAACGATACACGCAATCTGGAATGTGCAATGCGTGCCGCTAAGGAAGCAGGCGCACATGTTCAGGGTTGCATTGTATATACCATCAGCCCCTACCATCAGGACAAGGACTTTGTTCAATTAGGTAAAGAACTGGCGCAGATGGGCGCAGATTCCATCTGCATTAAGGATATGGCAGGCCTGCTGCGTCCCTACGCTGCCGAAAGCCTTATCCGCAGCCTGAAGGCAGAGCTTGACCTGCCTATCGACCTGCACACACACTTCACCAGCGGTATGGGCGATATGACCTACCTGAAGGCTGTTGAAGCCGGTGCGGACATGATTGATACCGCACTTTCTCCGTTCTCCGAATCTACCAGCCAGCCCTGCACCGAAGCTTTGGTAGCAACGCTGGAGGGAACTCCCTACGATACAGGCATCAACCTTGCTGAGCTCAATGCTTTAGCTGATTATTTCAAGGATGTACGCAAGAACCTTATCCATGATTTCAACCTGAACGCCAACATCCCCATCGATCCCAAGGTGCTCACCTTCCAGATTCCGGGCGGTATGCTTTCCAACCTGCTGAACCAGATGAAGGAAATGGGCGTTGCCGACAAATATCCGCAGCTGCTTGAGGAAATGCCGCGCGTGCGTGCCGAGCTCGGTTATCCGCCGCTGGTTACTCCTACAAGCCAGATTGTAGGTTCTATGTCCGTATTGAATGTTGCACTTGGACGCTATAAGATGATTCCCCGCGAGGTTAAGGATTTAATCCTTGGCAAATACGGCCGCACTCCGGGACCGATTGACCCTGAGGTAAAACGCCTTGCCATCGGTGACGCACCGCAAATCGACCACCGTCCTGCCGACGATATTCCGCCGCAAATGAAAAAGCTGCGCGAAAAGCTGGCTGAGGAAGGCTTCCCCAACGCACCGATTGAAGACGTTTTAAGCTACGCCTCCTTCCCTGAGGTAACTCTTAACTTCCTGCGTCACAGCAACATCGGTATGAAATTCCACGATTTATAAGCACAACGCTAAAGAGCACGCTGAGAAATCAATCTCAGCGTGCTCTCTTTTTATGCAGATATTATTTTACATCCTCCAGGTGCTCCTCCTGAAGCTCCTCGTGAATCTTTTCCGGCTCATGCAAAAGCTGGATACCGACGCGCACAATACGCATCTTGTCAATCTCTTCTACCGTAAAGGCAGCAGCAGATGTCTGCACCTTCTGCCCCACCTTAGGCGGATAATCAAGCTGAGAGTAAACCCAGCCGCCGATAGTATCACAGTTTTCGGTATCCAAGGCCAGCTCAAAGGTATCATTAACATCCTCCAGCAGCATTTTGCCGTCAACGGAATAGGTTTTGCTGCCCTTTTCCTCTACTTCCGGACGTTCCTCGTCAAACTCGTCCTGAATCTCGCCTACGATTTCCTCCAGAATATCCTCAACGGTAACCATACCGGCGGTACCGCCGTATTCATCAACGAGGATTGCCAGCTGGCTGCGATGCTTCTGCAGAATACGCAGCAGCTTGCTGATAGGCAGTGATTCCGGCACCAGCAGCACCTTACGCGCCAGACTGCGCAAATCAGGACGCTCGCCGGCATTTAAGCTGCGCAGCAAATCCTTGATATGCAAAAAGCCGATAATGTGGTCCTTGTCCTCATCACAGATAGGATAACGCGTCATGCGCTCTTCCAGCGCCGTCTTGATATTATCCTCCCAGGAATCCTCCAGATACAGGCAAATCATATCGGTACGCGGCACCATGATGTCGCTGGCGCGACGGTCGGAAAAGTCGAAAACGTTATCCAGATAAGTAAGCTCTGTTTTATCAATATAGCCATGCTTATGGCTTTCTTCCATCAGTATGCGGATTTCGTCCTCGTTGTGCGCCTCTTCCGCCTCGCTTGCAGCCTCAACGCCCAATTTGTGCAACACCCAGTTGGCAACATGATTGAGGAACCACACCGCCGGATACATCAGCTTATCAAACAGAATCAGCGGAGCTGCCACGAACAGAACAATCTGCTCAGTCTTTTGAATAGACAATGATTTAGGCACCAGCTCGCCCAAAACAATATGCAAAGCGGTGATAACACCAAAGCCGACAACAAAAGCTATTGTATGCTCAACCTGAGGCGGCAGCTGCAGCAGATTAAATACAGGATGCATCAGCTTCGCCACTGTCGGCTCGCCAATCCAGCCTAAGCCCAGCGAAGCAATGGTTATGCCCAGCTGCGTAACCGAAAGATAGGCATCAAGATGCTCCGTTACCTGCTTAGCGCTTTCTGCCCGCGTATTGCCTTCCTTAATCAGCGCATCAAGACGCGAAGGGCGCACCTTGACGATAGAAAACTCCGAAGCAACGAAAAAGCCGTTCAGCGCCACCAAAAATAAAATCGCTATAACATTAAACAAACATATGAGATAGTCCAAAAATCTCTGTAATCCTGCAGATTGCAGAAAAACAGTTTCACCTCCGTAAAATATATAATATTAACAGTATTGTACCATAGTTAGGCCATAAATCAAAATAATTTTTTGTAAAATTTGTAGCAAAAAAGCCGCCGTATCAGCAAAATTCACATGATACGACGGCTTTAAGCTTTTATTTTATGTTGACTACAGCCTTATGCAAAGATAATGCCTTATACTCAAGCTTTAACTGCTTCAGCGCAGCGTTTGCACAGAGTCGGATGCTCAGCGTCCTGACCAACCTCGTCACTGTAAATCCAGCAACGCTCGCACTTGTGGCCTTCGGCAGCAGCAACGGTAACCTTCAGGTCCTCACGGCCGGTTGCTTCGGCACCTTCTGCAGCGCCTTCAACAATAACTGCCTGAGAAACGATCAGCAGAGTTGCCAGGTCTTTTTCTACGGATTTCAGGATAGCCAGTGCTTCGCCTTCTGCGTGCAGCTCAACCTTAGCGTCCAGGGAGTGACCAATTTGTTTGTTACGACGAGCCAGCTCCAGCACCTTGGTGATTTCGCTGCGGATTTCAATGAAGTTATCCCATTTAGTTTCCAGCTCTTCGTTGATATATTCTTCCTTAACCTCCGGCCAAGGCAGCATTTGTACAGATTCCGGAGCATTAGCAGGTTTCTTCATGAACTGCCATACTTCTTCCATAGTGAAGCTCAGTACCGGGGAAAGCATAACGATGAGATCCATGAGGATTTCATGCATAGCGGTTTGTGCACTGCGACGCTCTTTGCTGTCAGCCTTGTAAGCATACAGGCGGTCTTTGAGGATATCCAGATAGAAGCTGGACATTTCAATGGTGCAGAAGTTATGGATTGCATGATACAGTACATGGAAATCATAGCTTTCGTAAGCAGCGGTAACTTCCTTCTTCAGCAGCTGCAGATGCATCAGTGCCCATTGGTCAAGCTCCAGCATTTCGTTGAACGGAACAGCATCGGTTTCATAGTTGAAATCGTTGGTGTTGCCCAGAATGTAACGGATGGTGTTACGGATTTTGCGGTATACTTCAGCCAGTTGCTTCAGGATTTTCGGGGAGATACGGATATCTGCCTTGTAATCGGAGGAAGCAGTCCACAGGCGGATGATATCAGCACCGTATTGTTTGATTACGTCCTGCGGAACGATAACGTTACCTACGGATTTGGACATCTTGCGGCCATCGCCGTCAACTACATAACCATGAGTCAGTACGGATTCGTACGGAGCACGGCCTGCAACAGCAACGGAAGTCAGCAGAGAGGACTGGAACCAGCCACGATGCTGGTCACTGCCTTCGAGGTACATAGCAACCGGCCAGGACAGCTCCGGACGTTTTGCGGCAACAGCCATGTGAGAGGAACCGCTGTCGAACCATACGTCCATGATATCGCTTTCCTTATGGAAGTGCTTGCCGCCGCATTTCGGGCAGACAGTGCCTTCCGGCAGCAGCTCTTCTGCAGTGTGAGCCCACCATGCATCGCTGCCTTCTTTTTCGAACCAGTTAGCAACGGAATCAATGGTAGCTTCGTTAATCAGATGCTCGCCGCAGTTATCGCAGTAGAATACCGGGATAGGAACGCCCCATACGCGCTGACGGCTGATGCACCAGTCATGACGGTCGCTTACCATGTTATGAATACGCTGTTGGCCCCAGGAAGGAATCCACTGTACATCGTCGATAGATTTCAGTGCTTCATCGCGGAAGCCGTCGATAGAAGCGAACCATTGAGAGGTTGCGCGGAAGATAATCGGGTTTTTGCAGCGCCAGCAGTGTGCGTATTGGTGCTTAATGTTTTCTTTGCCCAGCAGGCAGTTCAGCTCAGCCAGATATTTCAGTACCGGGATATTAGCGTCGAATACAAACATGCCCTTGAAGCGTTCGCCTGCTTCTTCGGTCAGCTTGCCTTGGGAATCAACCGGGCAGAGAATCGGCAGCTTGTATTTCAGGCCGGTTTCAAAGTCGACATCGCCATGACCGGGAGCGGTATGTACGCAACCGGTACCGGCTTCGGTAGTTACATAGTCAGCCATAACTACGAGAGAACGGCGGTTGTTGTATTCAGGGAACGGATGCACGCATTCAGCGAATTCCATATCTTTACCAAGAGTAGTGCCAAGGATATTGCTGAGGTCCTTGTGGCAGACAGCGCCAACCTGAGCCAGCAGGTCTTTAGCCATGAAGAGAACTTCGCCTTCGCATTCAACCCAGGCATATTCCAGAGCAGGGTTCAGAGCAACAGCAACGTTGGCCGGCATGGTCCACGGAGTGGTGGTCCAAATTACCATGTAAGCTTTTTTGCCTTTAGCAGCTTCCGGAGTCTGGCCGTTGTCTTTTACCAGCGGCATTTTTACGAAGATGGTAGGAGTTTTTTGTTCGCCGTATTCGATTTCTGCTTCAGCCAGAGCGGTTTCGCAGTGCGGGCACCAGTAAACGGTCTTTTTTCCTTTGTAGATATAGCCTTTGTTAGCCATAGTACCGAATACACGGATCTGCTCAGCTTCAAAGCTGTGATGCAGAGTGATGTACGGGTTTTCCCAATCGCCCAGAACGCCCAGACGTTTGAAGTCTTCGCGTTGGATATCAACCCATTGCAGAGCGAAGTCATGGCATTTGCGGCGCAGAGTCAGCGGATCCAACTCATTGCGGTTCAGGCCCAGCTCTTTGATAGCAGCGTGCTCAATCGGCATGCCGTGGGTATCCCAGCCGGGAACATACGGGGTGTCGAAGCCGCGAGCATATTTGTATTTCATGATGATATCTTTTAAGATTTTGTTCAGGGCATGACCCATGTGGATTTTGCCGTTTGCATACGGAGGGCCGTCATGCAGAACAAATTTCTTGTGGCCTGCATGCAGAGCCTGCTTTTTGCCATAAATATCGTTTTCTTCCCAGAATTTCAGAAAATCAGGTTCGCGTTGCGGCAGACCGGCACGCATAGGGAACTCTGTTTCTGGCAGATTCAGTGTTTTACCATAGTCCATTACTAATAACCTCCAATTTTATTAAACAAAAAAATTAACAATATAAAAAAGCTTCGTCCCTCAGATAAGGGACGAAGCTGTAGACTAACAACGATTAATACGCTTGCGTATCATGCATCATTATCAAACGTGTACTCCGTGGTACCACCCTCATGACGACAGCCTTTGCTGCACGCCACTCGTGTGCGCAATATCGGGCGCTCCCGTATGCAGCTACTCAGGTTCGCCGCATCCGCTCCAAAGTGATTTTCACCTGCTTTACTTCGTCCGGGCTTGCACCATACCCCGGCTCGCTTATCCTGCGCCGCAAGCTACTGTCTTTTTCATCGCGTTAGCAAATATCAATAAACGCTAATATTATACATTAGCTGCAGCAAGAAGTCAATGAGTTTTTCTTGCTTCTCAAATTTACTCTTTAGTAGCCATTTTTTCTATATCCGTAAAATCAATATAGAGTTTTTTATTCTTATATCCGTAAGAAGTTGTCAAATCTACTATTTTTTTACTATAATCACCACTCACCAGCTTGCCGGAAAAAACTACAACGTCGCCACTTTTCAAAGGCATAATCTTTTTATAAAGCTCGCTGTCGGCAGGGATTAACATTTCATCTGCGGCATATCTTTTTGTTTCAACAGCATATTCCGCTTCAGGAAAATCACAGCTTAGCCTTACATAAGCAGCCATGCCTGAGTTTACCGATTCAATTCTATCAACCTTGGCACACCATTTTTTCACATAACCGTCTTTAAAAAATTCATTGAATTCCTTTTCGTATGATTTATTGAATTCCGCTTTCTCAAGCTCTGTCATGGATTTTTTCTCGTTTTGATTATAGCGGGCCTGTATTTCATTGAACTTTTTCTGGCTGGGAATACTTTCAGCAACTACACTATTTGCGATTTTTGAAAAAGAGTCACCAGATTTTCCTCTGTCTAAATTAATGTCCAAAACTGTAACAAAAACTCCCAGCACCATAAGAAGAAAAATAGAAACTATAGCTTTTGCAAATATTCCGTGATACCGCCACAGCAAATATAATCCTACCGGCCAGAAGATAAAAAGCATTAAAACAGCAAACCAGCCCTGTTCCCAAAATTTACTTTCCCGCTTTACCTCAGTTGCTTCTTCACGAACCGCTCTTCCGCAACCGGAACAATAATTGGCGTTATCCGGTATCGTTTGTCCACAGTACTTGCATTGCATAACAATCCGCTCCTCATCATCCATGTATATGTTATTACAACAACATAAAATCCCCCAACAACACGCTCTCAGTTCTTTGCCTCTAATCACCTTTATCTTAACATTCTTTAGGATAATTAGCAACAATACTTCCGCTCTCCCCCACGCCCTACTTCTACCGTACTTTACGTCTATCCTTTAGGTAGTACTCTAAAGAACAAGGTTACTACTAGCTAATTCTGTACCCTCATTCTATCGCGTTTATAGCACTATTTGTTACATATTTGTTGCATACTATATGTACTTTATACGTGCTCATATCGCCTTTAAGGTTTACAGTTAGGTTTCCATCTGCGCAAGCCACAAATCAAACACCTTGCCTTCCGGTGCGTCGGGGTCGCGCATATAGGCTTTTGCTACACGGATATACATATTGATGTCGCTGCCGTAAATCTCGGAGTAGTCGGAATAGAGCATATTCATGACATAGTACCAATCAGCTTTTTGCGTTATGCCTTGCTGGTCTGCAAGCTGGCTTGTCTGCTCATATGTCCAATGCTCACCACACGTGCCATCAACATTCTTCATCCCGGCAACAGCTTTCTTTGCTAAATGCTCGTCAAAATGCGGGCCATAAGCTACACAATGCAGTTTATATGCAGTATCCCAAAATAACCGAGGGCAACGGCCACGCACTTCTTCTAACGCTTCACAAACTATTTCTTCCATCTCTTCTATCTTTACTGGGTCGGCGCTTACCTGCTCCCAATATTTCTTTAGTTTGTGCATAACGTCACCTCCTTACGCCATTTTTACAACGCTCAAGGAAGCATTGCTGATAGTGCCTGCTGCCGTAGCCTGCACCTGCAATGCAGCATTGTTATCAATCACGCAGCAGCTAGGTAATACTCTAAGCAATGTAGCAAAGGAAATATTATAAGTATCGCCTGTTGCACCTGTCACTGTTGCTTCTGCTCCCGGTACAGCTACGCCATTACGAAGAAGCTGTAAACCAATATCACCTGCCGCAGTCGGCGTAATATCAGCATTCAAAGTCACAAGGTAAAGCCCCTGGATAAGGTTAACGCTTGTACTTCCTGCCGGATGCTTAATAGATACACCGGTCAGAAGATTGTTAATCGGGAAGCCGACAAAGCCGTTCGCTGTTACAGTCTGCGCCGCCGTTGCAACAGTTGTTAATGCAGATTTCTGATTGCAAATCATTTGTTTTCACCTCTTTAGTTAAAGCAATAGGGACGGCTTGCACCGTCCCTTGCAGTGCAGTTAATGCACATAAATTATTATTTTAGTTTGCGTTATATGCACAGCCACAAGCACCAGCTACGTTAGCAGCGATACTCTGATATGGGCTGTTCGTAATATAAGCAGGTTGTGGATAAGGTCTCAGCGCGCCGATAAGGTTAGCGTTCTGAGCCTGTTGACTTAATTGGAAGTTAGCGGTCTGCAAGTCGCGGTCTCGGTCTGCCAGCTTGTCGCGCAGGTCTTGGATTTGGTTGGCAATCAGAACTGCTCTGGTCTTTTCGCCGTCCTCTTTTACCGCGTTGACAATATCGCAGGTATTACGCGCGTTCTCATAGCGCACTGCGTCAATATTTCGATTCGTCTCGCAGCAGCATTGCTGTTGAGCAAAACGATTTTCGGAAAGCTGACTGCCTAACTGATAACCGGTCTGCATAATGTCACGTTGCACACCGTTAAAACCATTCAGCATAGTGCTGTTCTGAGCGTAGAAGCCATCACACAAGCCGTTCTGAACGCCACGAATACCTTCTTTAATATCCTGCATAGAAAATTGGTCTGCGATTTGGTCGCGCGTCATACTGCCATTAGCGAAAATTTCTGCACCCATATTGCCGCGGTTGTTCCAATTACCGCCCCAGCCGCCCATAAGAGCGAAAAGAACGATAATCCACATAAACCACATACCGCCGCCCCAGCAGTCGCCGTAGTTGTTGTTTCTGTTCATGTCCATTTTGCACCTTCCATGATAAAATTTCACCTCCAGGAATTATATGTAAAGCTCATTGCGCGCATTAGAGCTTTAAACCGAATTGACTTAAAAACTGAGTAAACTGTTCGTCACTCATGCCGCGTTGCCTTGCAAGGTTACGTACAGTTTCTTTTAACTGCACTTCGTTCTTGCCTTGCCCCATTTGCATCGCGCGGCTCATCATAGGATTCTGCTGTGCTAATTGTGTAAGCATCATCATAGGATTACCGCTGTTCTGTAACATTGCCATTATCTGCATCGGGTTCATGGTTCATCCCTCCAATCTGCTTTTCCAATCTGTCCACACGTTCTACTAATCTATCTACAATGTTTTGTTCAGCATATGCAGGCTGCTTCTGCGAATTGTTAATTTGATATACTCTGAAAATCGGCAGGCCGTCTAAGCCTATAAGTTTTTCGTAAATCTTTCCTTCGGCAGGGCAAGGGAAGAAAGTGCTCGTTCCGTCCAAGTCAATTTGAGCTGCCTTTGCTTCATCCATGCTGGTAACAATTCTGCCTTTCAATGCCATAGGCATAGGCTGCTGCATAGTTGGCTGGTACATCTGCTGCTGTTGTTGCTGCAAATAATTCAGCCGTTGCTGCATCTGCGGTGTTGCGCCCATATAAGGGTTATATTGTCCGTACATACTTATCACCTCACTTATAGTTTAGCTGATTTTTAGCAAAGCAATCCCTAAAAATTCCCCATAAAAAAAGAACCGCCATAAAAGGCGGCTCGTTGCATTTAAAGGAATGATAATACATTTGTTATTTGTTTATACGCAGTATTCAATTCCTTATCCACTGTTTTGACAGATACATTCAATTGCATAGCTATCTGATAGTTAGTCAAGCCTTTTACAAATTTCAGCTCGCAAATTTCTACCTGCCGTGGTGTTATCTTTGCTTCTTCCAATACCGCGCTGAAAGAACGCCGCGTTGATGTTTGTAGCCAGTCACGCGTGTTCTTCAGCAGTGTGTCCATTTTATTGTCACCTACCTAAATAAATAAAAGCTATAGCTGTTGCCGCCCATCCAAACAAAGCGGCACAGATTATCTTTCTTTGGAAAGCAATAGTTTCTACATAACCTTTTAATAACATTGTAATAATGCCTGCTGGTATTTGTTCCTTTTCATCCATCGTAACACCATCCAATAATTTTATTTTGCAGCTGCGCAAAGCAAGAAGAATAACGCAGTACCTGCATAAATATTCCGCTGATACTTAATTCTGTTCGTTCTCTTCCGGTCGTATTCCATTTGCTCTATCAACGTCTCGTATAATTTCTCGCTGCGCTTCAACGATTCCTTTGCATTCACTAATGAGCGCTTGGAGTTCGTCAGTGCTTCTTGCGTTAGAGCGAGCTGTTTCTTCGCTTCGCTTAATTGCGTCAGCAGTTCTGTTGACGTGTTCTTCTGCTGTTTCAATTTCTCGTCTGCCAGATTCAATTTCGCTTCCAGCAGATTTGTTTGATTTTTGAATTGATTCCACTGTTCGATTGACAGCGTTATTTGCTTGGGTGCCGCTTCCGCCGTGCCAACGCCAGTACACGTCATTACAGATAAGCAAAAGACCAGCAACAATAAGACTAATCTTAACAGCTTTATCAATCTTACGTCTTGTTTCATCTTTCATTATTACCTCATATAAATACTTGTATTTGCAAAACATTATAAATCGCGTCAGACGCACAAACTTCGCCTACAAGCGGCTTTAGCTCGCCGCAGGATAAATCGTAAGCGGTGCTAATTTCAAAGCAATCATAGGCGAAGTATTTTTGTGCAATTTGTGCCTTCTTGTAGAAGATTGTTATTATGTGCCTGGTAGTTTGTTATAATCCGAAATAATGGTGCAGCGCGCCAAGAGCAAAGCCTAAAACAAGGCCTACTAAAAATTTCTTGTCAGCAACAAAAGCTTTTAATTCTTCCATGATTTCACCTCCTTATCTTCCATTGCCAGCATAGCCATAAGCAGGTACGCCATACGGCGTAGTTAAGTCAATACCAGCAACATACTGATATGTATTGTCTGCTCTGTTGGCATAACCAACTCTATACATCTCGCCAACGTCGGCAGCTATCCAGTAATAATTTTTGAACAGCTTGTTCAACGCTTCAAGGCTGCGCAGGTTAACGCGCTCAAAACGATTCTCTAAAAACCGCTTTACGACGTAGGTTGATGTAGGACACCACATACCCGCGTAGATGATACATCTAGTATCGTCAAGCGTCGGCACTTGCTGCAAGACTTCAATGTATTGCAAACAGTCACGAGAAAGTTGTTCCAACTGTGCCTGCTGTCCTGCTTCACTTCTCAAAAGCTCTTTCAGCATCGGCAGTTCGCCGCTTGCCTTAATGTCGATATAGGTTCTGCCGACAAAGTCTTCACCGCCGGGAATAGCCCTCAAAAGCTCATCGGCTCTGTTGCCTTCCCATTGTGACACGCCGATTGAAGGATATGCGTATGCCGTTGACTTCGCTACGCTGTCATAGCCACCCTCGATGCCTGTTGCGATAATGCCTTTTGCAATTTCCTTTGCAAGATTCTTATTCCAATCGCTCATCGTTCCGCTCCTCACTTTTCACTTTAAACATTCTCGTTTCAATAGCCTTATTGCCTAGCTGCACAAGCAGCAGTGTAACCATACCAAGCGTACAACTCTCGTAGCCGCTCCAGGTCTTGGCAAAAAAAGCAAGCCATAGTGTAACCAATACCCAAACAACAAAGCCAATCACAGCGCAGATTCTGCCTACGCTGTAAGCGTTGTCGTTCTTCTTTAACATATTAATTATTTTACGCATGACACTTACACTCCTTACATTTTTCATCATGTTCTTTTAAATCATAGTTAGGCAGTTCATTTAACTGCTCCATCAGACTGTCAATCACGCCATTGTCGCCCAGCGCCTCATAACTTTTGTAGCAAGCGTCGATGCTTTCCTTGGCATAGATTGGTATCCAGCCTTTATCATGGACGTAGTGATTATATGCCTGGATTATTCTGTCACGGAGCAACGCTTGCAGCCCCGCTTTCAGCGCGTCATTTTCTTTTTTCTTTTGGCGGTACATGGTAATTAGCAGCGTTATTACGCCACCGAACACAACGTTAATCACGGAGTTCAACGCCGCATCTAAAGATTGTTCTATCATCTGCTACACCCCTATAATTAAACTTTAAGTATCACGGCTTCTACATCTGCTGCCGTAGTTGCTGCCTCAACTTTTTCTTTTGTTACACGATACGCAGTATGCAGTTTGTTTGAGCGCACCGCCACGGCAGCAATAATCATCTTTAAATCGTTAGCAGTTACTGGCGTATCGGCATTATCTGCCGTGGTCCACTCTATTGTAGCTCCCTCGCCTTGCAGTTCCAGCGCAATAATTGCAGCGCTGATTCTGTCACGGGCTTTACTATCAAAGTCATAACTATGTCCATTGTATTCAATGGGAGTAACCTCTGCTTTATCACGCTGATATTTAAGCTCCGCAATCTTGCGTTGCTTAATTACTTCTAAGGGTTCTTCCTCATGCGTGATGATTACGCCTAATTCTGCTAAGGATTCATCGCTGATTGATAGTGGGATGAAAATACCCTCTTTGCCTAAGGCTTCTGAAAGTGGGTAAATGCTAGAGTAGGTTTGGTCTTTGTGTTTATATTTTGTTTGCATTTTGTTTCTCCTTTGCTTAATAATCTTCAACTGTAGGTGTCATCGCATTTATTGCTTTACCCCATGAAAAAGTTACACCAGATGTAGCATAACAATCAAAATATAATGTATAGGTTTTATTCGGAGTCACACCTACAATAGAATCAATATCTTGATGGGACACGTTATCTCCTGCATCATTAGCTTCTGAGAGGCCTTCGCCCCATGTTTTATTAGTCATTTTATTTTTTATAGAAGCACCCACGTAAATATTCGGCTCTCCCGAAGCATAGTCAACTTCTGCAAACACTTTGATTCTTTTAATACCTGGTGGAACAGTAAAAGCTATTGTTTTATCATCTACTTCATCATAATTCCAATGCTTATTACCATCCTTAATATTTACTTTACCAAAGAACAATCTTCTCATTATGTACCACTTCCTAACTTATGAGCCTGTACAATACTTACAACACCATTAGGGTTCTTTATCATCCAGACAGTCAGAAGTGTACCAGAGCCGGAAATAGCAATATCGCTTGCGCTACCTATGTATGTCATAGTGCCTGCACCACTGATAGTCAGAGCATGGTCAGCATCAGCAGTAAAGTATGCAGAGAATACAATAGATTCATACGTACCAAGCAACATAGCAAAATTAGAGAGATTAAGAGTAAAATCACCATTTGTTGTATACCACATTGTATCAGTTACCGGTGTATCGCTAGTACCTTCTACAAAATAGCCGGTATGGCAGGTGCGGAAGGTCATTGTATTATAAAACTCCTGCACTGCCGTCCATGTATTTGCAGAGGATGTACTTACACCACCAGTAACTGTAATAGTTACATTACCACTATCATCGGGTGCTGTGCCGTTGACAGATTTAACCACACCACTAATATCTGCTTTCTTAGCATAGGTATCAACGATGATATTACCTGCACCATCATGGGTTGCTGCACGAGCTGTGCCACTATAATTCGCAGCGTTGATTGAACCAACAAACTGTGTACCTTCACGCCACCTTATGTTAGTAGCTCCACCACTTAAAGCAAAACCAGAGATAACATCTGCGATATTCATCTTGTCAGCTAAGGCACTGTATATAACCTTGTTCTGTACAGGGTTAGTCGAAGTGCTGGACAATGAGCTATCCACAGTAATATTAGTAATATCTGTTTTCTTAGCATAGGTATCAACAATGATATTACCTGCACCATCATGGGTTGCTGCTGCTGCTGTTTCAGTTTTACCTAATTTATTATCTAAGGCTTCTTTGATAACCTTATTCTGTACAGGGTTCAGACTGGAATCACTTAATTCAGCATCCACATCAATAGAAGTACCACCACCAGAACCCGGATTACCTCTTGGAATCGTAAAGTTCAAGATAGCGTTAGTAGAAGTACCACTATTGGTAACACTTGCGTTAGTACCGGGTTCACCTGTATACACACTACCAATACGGATAGTAGCAGCATTACCAGCAATACCTTGTAAGCCTTGCTCACCTGTATCGCCTTTATCGCCTTTTACACCTTGTATACCTTGTGCGCCAGTGTCACCTTTATCACCCTTAGCACCTTTAATATTTACACTGGCAGGATTGGGCAGTCCAGCTTTATTCGTCCAACTCAAGACACCATCAGAAGATACACTAGGGGTGAATACATTGACATTCTCACTATATCGTTTAGCATTGTCCATGTAGGTCTTTGCTTCACCTGCACTGTTTTTTGCATTGGTGGCGTAGAGGGATGCAGCATTCTTAGCAGTCTCTGCTGCGTTCTTGTAATCCTCTGCTAACCTTGCACTTGCAGCTGCACTCTGCGCTTGTGCTTGAGTCTGCGTATAAACACCTTGCGCCAATGGCAAAACCTTTGCCGGGTCCTCAGTAAGTTCTACCTTTGTTCCGTCGTCGTTGATTCTAAAGCTCTTGCCGTTCGCCCACGGAATTGTAGTATCAACATCAGCACTTTTGCTTATGTTCACCTTTAAACTTCTGCTTGCGGCATCTGTAAGTTGCTGTGCAATCATCGTCAATTTGTCACCAATAGCCTCAACCTGGTTAAAAGGATATTGGTCGGGCAAGTCTGTTTCCTGCGTCACCGGTACTTCCCTATAAATTGTCAGTTTCCACCCGGTCGGCAATACTGCCGGTCGTTCGCTCTCTGGTACTTCTGCACCGACTGCGTAACCTGGATAACGTACAACATTCTTTTCAACGTCAACATAATAATCTTTAGTCAGCAACTTTTCTTCGCCGTCTGCGTCAGTCAGCAAAACTTTAATGTCCGTTCGGTCTAAAATCTTAAACTGATACGCAAACTCCGTCGCGTTCCCATTGCCGCTATATGTAATTCTGTTCTCAATATCAGTAAGCATAATAGCTCCCCTCCTTTTATTATTTTTTTTGCCAAAAGAAAAGAGTAGATATATAAAAATATATCTACTCTTAATAAATTCACTTTAACTAATTATACATTCATTTTCAAAGGTTCGTATCTATGCTACTTTGTGAAATTTTTGTCAATCTTTTTTACGTTCGCTTTTTGGTCTGCGCTTGTAAATATCTTGCAGCTCAAAGTCCATATCATCAGCAGCAATATCTATGCCGTTGAATATGATATTAAAGATACCACTGGGAATACCAAGATATGCGCCGCCGACATATGCTGCTTCTTCTATTAACTCGCCGGGTTCTTTCTTGCCTTCCGCAACGTCGTTCAAGCGTCTTGCAACAGTAAAGCCTCTGTCAATCAAGCCTTGCGCCGCAGTCAGTCTGTAGCCGTAGTTCCTCATACCTAGCAAGTTCTGTACACCAACGTTCGCCGCTTGCCCGACGGGACCGCCCATAGACAACGGGTAGTTGATAAGCTCTTTTGCAAGATTATTCCAATCGTCTTTTTTGTCTTTCTCAAAAGGCGCGGTCAAAGAAAGCTCTGCAATAGCTACGTTCAGCAAGCATACGCCTAACCATTTAGCGGTAACGAAAGCAATCAGCCGTTCAGCCATTTCTTTTTTCTCGCCGCTATTCCATAACCTTTTGGCGATATGTGCTTCTCTGTCCCATTGGTTAAACTGTGTGTTGAAAAATCCCTGGAACATCGTAAACAGTCTGAATAAGCCGCTGCCACGTTGCAGACTTGATACATCATGAATTCGGCTGCTGCCTAACGTGCGCCGAATAACAGCGTTCGCAAAGTCTAGTGCTTCCTGCTCCGTCTTGCCTTCGTTGATTTTCTTCATGTATGCTTCTGCAAATACCGGCTTTGCAGTCATCATATCAGTGTAGCCTAACAGCATTGCACCATATTTCAGCGTCTTTTTCTCAATTGAGTTAAGGTCGGAACGATTCTGAATATCTCTCAATGTAACGTCTGGTACTTCCATGCGTTCACGCATAAACACGCTTTTTGCACAAATCGCATCTACTTCTGCCCTGCCTTCACCTGTAAAGCCACGGTACAAGGCTCTGAAAGCGTCGGCATGAGTAAAGCCTTCTACACTATTACCATATAGCAGGATGTTAGAAAAGTTCTGCATTGCCGTTTTGAAGTTAAGCATAATAGCCGTATTTGTTGCGATATTACGTAAAGCGTTGGCGGCTTTCGTAAACAGATTCTCTGCCATATATGCTGTTTTATTGCCGTACGGATTAGCGCAAGCCTGCAAAAACTCTCTCAAAAGTCTTACGTTGGTATCGCCTAAACGCTCAACCATGTTGCGGTAAATATCCTCATCGTTCAGTATCTTTCTGAAATCAAGCATTGTTTCACGATAACAAATATCATGAATAGTGCTTTTCACCGCCGTAACCTCACTGCCGCGCGATAAGTCGACGGGATACTTGCCGCCAGTACGCGCCTTGCTGGAACCGGTATTAGTAGCCAAAGTCCGCTGCGGCGGTCTGCTGCCTTCTTCGGTACTGTCGATTCTGTCGAATTTACCGGGCATACTGCCGGTACGTGTATCACGCTCCAACGGGAAGTAACCACCTTCAAATACCACGCTTTCACCGCTTGCAAGCTTCATCACCAGCGGCGACGCTTCAATCTTCGGCGGCTCAAAGCCTTTTGTTCTGCGGTTGACTTCTGCCAGCATAGGCCAGAATTTACTTGCTGCATTGATACGCGCCTGGGCATAGGCAATATCTGCTTTAGTCAGATGCTTGCACAAAAACTCTATAAGGTTTTGTTTGGTTTGCAGCATTGCTTCTTCTTTGCCTATAAGCTCCGATTCTTCCACCCATATATCAGAATTCTTTACGCCTACCGGTTTTTGCGAACACAGCCTTGCAGCATTACTATCACTGCCCAGGTTGCACAGCATAGCAATCAAAGCATGCTTATCTGCGCTGCCGCCAAGTTCTTCGTAGTAAATTCTTTTATCATGCGCAATGCCTGTTTTCTTGTCCGGTTCCCATTTCTGCAAAGCATCTGTAAGCTCGTTCTGGTAACTTTCAAGCATCGTGCTTTCCATATCTGCGCAATGGTTGATTTTGTTGTAAAATTCCCTAGTAAAATAACCTTCTGTCCAATTATCCATCATCAAGAAGAAGTTATCAGCATTACGCAGCGCAGCCATGAAGTTTTTAGGCCATTCGACAATTCGCTTACGCAGGCTCTTTTTACTGTCGCTGCCAACCTCCGCCTCGTACTCTACCGGCAATTCTTGCAGGTGCGCTATCGTATCAGCCTTAACCTGTTCAAAAGCTTCACCGGCAGCAATTTTATTCATCTTCGTATCTTGCTTTGCAATAGCACGAATGTTTTTCAGTGCGTCGATAACGTCCATGTAATTTGCAAGGCTAAGTTGCGGTGCATTGGTCAAATCATTATTCGGGTTCAGAACAAACTCCGGCATAGAAATAATTTCGTCGCCGTACTTCGCCTGCATCTCTGCAATGTACTCGCTAAGCGACTGCACCTCTCTACCGTTGGTGTTAAAGTCCTTGCGATGGTAGCCCATACGCTCCAGCAAAGCGCACATCTGGAAGAAGTGCTGCTCTGTTCCCCATACTTCTTTCTTGCTGTGCATCTGCTTTTTGACGTACTTTCTTGCGCTTTCAATCTGATGTTTCGCCTTGACTGCTTCACGATACAAAGCGTGATTAATCATCTGCTGCTGCTTATACATAGCCGCTTCTTCCAAAAGTCCGGCTTTAGCAGCCTTGTTTGCATTAGCCGCCGCTCTGCGTTCTGCCATAGCAAATCTTCTCGGCTTCATAACTTCGCCTGCTGGCAAAGTCTGAATATAGCGTTTAGCAAAATTGTCTGCGTTCTGCTTCCGCACTTTAGCAATATTCTCACGCTCTTTTTGCTTAATATCCTTGTCGCTTATTTCGTTGAGTGCCTCATCAATAAGCTGTTGTTCAAGTGCCACCACTTCGCCGCTCTCGTCATTATAGAGTGCTTCCCTTGCCGCTTCTCTTGCCTGCTCACGCTCCTGCATGAAGTCGGGGAATCTGCGGTTTACAGCCTTGTCAATCTCTTGACGCACCATAGCTCTTTCACTCGGCGAAGTCAAAATATCCTGCGCCATAGCATCGCCGCTGTCATAGCCTAAGCTGTCAGCCACCCAGTCAAACAGTTCTCTCTGCTCGTTAGACAAGGCACGCTTTTTGCTCATCTCCACAAGGTCGACTTTATCCGGATTAGTTTCAAGCTCGTGCTTCAAGGCTTTAAGCTCGTTAAGCTCTGTAAGCTGCTCACCCTCTACCAAAGTTTCGGCAATCTCCTTCAAGCCTTCCTCATTCTTTAGTTTCGCTCTGTCACCGCCGTTACGAATATAGTTCCTTGCCCAGTTGTCCTGTACGTCGCTGCCTTCATTCTCATTGACGGTGTAACCTTCGACAATCTCCCTTGCCATTTCGTAGCCGCCGGCATAGCCGTTTTCTTCTGCTATCTGGTCAAATAGTTCTTTCTGCTCCTGCGATAATTGGTTGCGCTTACTTTCTTTTACCAGGTCGACACCTTCGGGGTCTGTTTCAAGTCTATGCTTCAACGCTTGCAGTCTGTCCAGCTCATCGACAATATGTTTAAAGTCTGCCTTAATTTCGGCATCGCCATAATCTAAACCGGTGCTACGCAAATCGTAGTAGTCCGCTATATCTTCGCCCCTTGCAATCTTTTCGGCAATTCTTCTGCGTCCTTTTTTGCTGGTCAAGTCGCTTATGTTGCCGCCGTAATCGTGAACGTATCTTGATACCCAGTTGACATTACGAATACTGTCGCCTGCTTCATGGAATACAAGGCCTTCAATATCCGCTTGCTCTAAAGCTCGCTTAGTCCAATGACGTTTTCCATCCTTGCCTATCTCACCAAAATCAACCAAGACTGCGCTCTGGTCCGGTATGCCTGCAAAATCGTTTGCATACTTGCCTTCTGTTCTATTGGTTGCGGCGAAGTAGCCCCACTTGCCATTGATAAAAAACGCACGTTCACTCTTGACTGTATCTTGGTATTCCGCAAGCTCACTTTCTATTCTGTCAGCAATAGGATTTAAAATATCATCAATAGCTCTGTTTGTATCTTTTAATAACTCGTTATAGTTTATGCGTTCGTTGCCATAAATATATTTTCTCGCAAGCCTACGCGGATTAGCTTCTATTGTTTCCCATTCGTTGATTTTCTGCCTAAAGTTAGCATGAGCCATGCCGTGCTCGTCAACAACGAATGTAGGATTCGTAACAGTTTTCTGTCTTGACTTGCTGAACATAGCAATCAGCATATCTTCAGCGTTTGCAACACGCTCTTTAGAAAGTGTGCCGTATGTGTCGACTTCCGCTTGAAGATACTCAACTATCGGATTAAGTATATCGTCAATGCTGGCATTAGTATCGTTCAGCATATCATTATAGTTTGGCAGTACGTTTCCTAAAACGTGCCTGTATTTTCTCGCAATAATCGCAGGATTGGCAAGTTTTGATTCTTGCCCAAATTCCTGCCCGACTTGCACTCTTGCACGATTGACAAGTTCTTGCGCTACTGCCTGCTCAATCTGCGGCCGTATTTCTTCGATGAAAGCAGCCTTTTCAGCTCTGCGTTTTGCGCTGAAATCAGCCATTGCACGTCTTGTCAGAATATCCACGGCCTTGTCTTTAGCCTTCAAGATTTTATCTTGCAAGGCTTTTTTATTTTGGTCTGATAACTTGGATGTTATATTCTCCGGCAAGCCACCAAACATACCTTCCATGCGCGACATAACTTCAATTTCTTCACGGCACGCCAACATTCTGTCGAATACCTGCCGTACTTCCGGTGTCAATTCTGTCGCATTTTCGCTTCTTGCTATCTTACTATAAATAGCTGATAACCAATTAGCGAATCTCTGGAACGCTCCACGCAGGCCAACACTAGGTGCTTTGCCTTCCATGATGTAGGTTTCAAATGCTTCTGCCAGTTTTTCATGCCCGGCTCTCTTTGCTTCAACGTCACCGCTTGCCCATGTGTCAGCGTCAATGCCTGCATACTCCATGAGCTTTTTCGCATCAGCGTTTAGTCTTGTGTTGCTGGGGTCTGCCAATGCTTCGTTAATCATGGTTTCCACAAAGTAGTGTCCTGTTTCGTGGATAACTGTACTTGCATCTGCGCCCTTAAAAAGCGTGATAACATAAGTACCATCATCCATTGGGGAAATCATGCCTTTATCTTTCAGTGTACCATTGACAATTTTTTGTTGCTTGTAATTATCTGCTTTTTGTGATACACTATCAGCAAAAGAGGACGTTTTGTTTGAGATACTGGGCTGAGCCTTGAATTGCTCGGAACCCGAGGGCTTGAACGCGTCCTCTATTTTTTTATACTCACTTTCGTTAAAAACATTATGATTATAATATGATAATGATTTATCATTATGTTCTCTTACTGTAACAACTACATAACGTTTTTCACCATTAACATTCAGTGCAGAATGAATATAATAAAAATTCTCGTCTGAATGTTTTTCTTTTTGCGGCGCAGATTCTGTAACGAAATTACCATTCTCCATAATTTCACGTAAATAGCGCAATGCAAAAAGTTTTTCTTTTTTAGCGGAAGTGTGTTCCATTTTCTTTCTGCCACTTGTGCCAAATTTAATATTATTTTCTTGATACCCTTTATCTATTCTAATATCACCCAATACACTATTATGAACGCTCGTGCCTTGCAAGTTGTCCCTATACCATGCAAAAGCCTTTTTCTGCAAGCTCTTCAAATCTGAATAGTGTCCCATCTCATTTCCGGTAATATTAGTAGTATAGAATTGCTCTTTTTTAAGCACTCCTCCCTTGCTAAACCAGCCATTCTTTTGTTTAGCTTTGCCGCCATCTTCAAAGCGCAGCTTATTCTTTTGCAGCCACGCAGCAGGATTTTCGGGGTCTGCAATAAGTGCGCGGCTCTCCAGCACTAAGCGCAAATTGCCGGCATGAGATTTATTCATACCTGCTTTAGTAGCACTGCCAACAATAGCGTCAAGTTCTGTGTCAAGCTCCGCGCTTGCCTGCCTGGTTAAGTTATAGCCTTCTCGCAGTTCTTTGCGTGTCTTTGCACCGCCGTCCGACAATTCGCCATTGCTGTCAAAGTACATATTGTCTTTCGTAGCTTCAAACAGTGCATTGTCTTTAGCCATAGCCGCCGTAAACTTGCCACGGCTAATGTCTATATCCTGCCCAAGCTCCGCAGCCGCTCCGAGTTCTTCTTCGGTAATTCCTAATTCCTCATAAAGTTTATTGTTGCTGCTGGTCTGCTTGTAGCCTTCCAAGTCCTGTGCTGATACAGTAACAGTATCGTCCTCAAAGTTAGGATTATTCGCTTCAATTTCAGCCGCCGCACGTTCCGGATTAATGCCTGTTTCTTTGATTCGTTCAGCGTCCGCTACTAACTTTGCCTTGCGCTCTTCGTTGGCTTTCAAAGCGACGTGCTCAACGGCACTGTCAACGGCAACGCTTACGCCGCTTGCAGTACCACCAAGGATAGCACCGATAAGGCCGCCATATCCAGCTTCCTTCAAGTTCTGCTGCCAATTCTCGCCCCACTTCTCCGCAAGTTTGGCAGTGCTTGCGCCGGGGTTCTTTGCCCATAAGTCCGTAGCTTGCTCCGGGAATTCCTGTAATGCTTCGGTAACACCTTCTTCAAGGCCACGTTTGGTAACTTCCCATATCTTAGCTTTCAGCCCGCTACCGGCAGGCATCTTTTTAAGCAGTCTGCCAAGTGGCAGTTCCTCTAATACCGCTTGCGGAATTGCGTTCATCAAGCCTGCCTCTGCTGCTCTGCTTGCGCTTACGCCCTCTTTGCGCAGTCGCAGGTATTGTTCGCCGCTGATGTTGGCGCCATTGTAAAGCATACTGATAGCGTGTACAGTTTTTGCAGTTGCACCGGCAGCGCCTACACCTTTAGTCAGCGCAAGCTGCGCTAAAAGCTGAATACCGTTTTCAGCCAAATCATAACCAAGTTGCCCAGCCGCCGTATCAGCCTTAACTTCTTCGCGCTTCAAAATCTCATCGGTGACATAGCCTAAAGCCTTGCTGATGTTCTCTGATTGGTCATACTCTTTAACAACATTCTTGTCACCCTTATGAGCTTCAATATTAGCGTCAACGGTCGCTTTAGCCGCACCGAATAAGCCACGCACCGAACCTTTAAGGCCGTTCATTACGGCAGTGCCTATGCCTGGTTTATCATCGTTGATAATGCTGCTAGTATCAATCGTCGGTGAGCTATTGCTCTGTACTGCCTGCGAAAACTTATTGTACTCATCGTCGCTCATTTTTTGCAGGTCATAATAGCCTAGAGTTTCAGCAGGAGTTAAATTGCTGTCTGCACCTGTCGCATAACCGCCATCGTACCAATCCTGTTTTTCGTTTCGCAGTCTTTGAAATTCTTTTTCGTTATCTTCCCAGCTCATTTAATAATCTCCATTCATAACCTCATCAAGATAGCCGCCGTTGACGTTGCCGTCGCTGCCGTCAAAGTATGTTACGTGATACCAATCGTCAGCAATTTTTTCAGCTCTGGCTATACCTGCTTTTGCTAACAGTGCGTCACTGCCGCTAAAAGTTTTTGTGCTGTCCCATAAGAAGCCCGGCTTTGTTACGTAAGTACCAAAAGTTCGGGTAGTTATAGCTTGCTTCATAGCGTCAACTAATACTGATTCATCCGGGTTCATGCCGTTGTGTTCAGCGCGGTACGTGCGTACCCACTGTTTGCCGTATATCTTTAGTCCTTGTTTTACTTTATTGTTAGAAGAAACACCCATTGCGTACCTGCAAAGGCCGTCCCAATCATACGCATATTCGCCTGCGCCACTCAACCAATTATCATAAGACTTGTCCAATGAATTCATATCAGAATTAGTTGCTCCGTGACTTCTTGCAAAAGCTAAAAACTCTGCCTTAGATTTAAATCTACCTGCTTCAAGCATAGAGATTACGGCCTCTTTGCCGTCACTGCCAAGTTTAGCTATGGCTTCACGTCCGCCGCTACCACTGCTTCCGCTTCTGCCTTGCGGTCCGTATATCGCCACCACCGCATTACGATACGTTACGTACTTGTCGGGGTCACTGCCTGCCTGGTTAGTAGCCCACGCCATAGCATCACTATAGCTTGTGCCGTTATTAAACATACTAAATATCTCACTCTTTATTCCTTCAAAAAGTTTGTTCTTTTTGTAAGTTTCTATTCTGTCATGGTCTGCCTTAATAGTGCGGTACTGCTTCATAATACGGTCTTGCTCATCCTGGCTCATGTTGTGGGTGCTATGTCCTGTACCCATTCTTGCCAATACGCTGTCTGCATATTCGTTAATGCTGGGTTCGTCGCCGTTACCTTGTTTGCGATTCATAGCGCCCGCGCTATATTTTAACGCGCCTTCACCGCCGTACCATGCAATAGCCGCGCCACGTGCACCGTATTTATCATAGTATTGTTTTAACTTAAAACGTGCTACAATCTCTTGATTTTCCGGTGTCATTTCTGCACCTGCCGGCAAGCCTGCTTCTTGACTCCAGCTAGGCCAGTTATCCGGCATAATCTGATACTTGCCGCTTGCGCCTGTACGGCCATTCTTGGCGTTATAATTGCCGCCGCTTTCCTGCCCGCCTATTGCAACAACAAGATTGTCAAATTCATTGCCACCCTCTGAAAATCCTTTCATGCCTTCAAGTTCTTTGCGTACCGCTTCTTCATTGTCACCATATTTAGCATACAAATCTTTAGCAGTATTTCTTTCAAAAGCGCTGCTTTCTTTATCGTATGCCACCTTCTCAAAAGCGGCGCGCTGATTAGCAGTCAGATAACTACCGTATTTATCCATGATGTTACGCATAGTGCCATAATCTTCGTTGGTGATACTTGCGCCGACGGCACTCGCTACCACCTGCCCGATGTTGGCTCTGCTCTTAGATTCGATAAACTCTGCGCCACGCTTGCCATATATAGCGCTTGTTAGTAACTGTGTACGGATAATCTCATCTTGCAGTGCCTGCGGATTATTCCAGTTCTTCTGTACAAACTCGCAGGAGTTCTGAATATTATTGTCATAGCGTAAATCAGTGACTGCTTCTTTTTGCTTCTGCTCGTATTGGTCGACAGTCTGGAAGCCTTGCTGTGCGCTCTGATACATTAAATGGTCTAATGCAAGCTGGTTCTTTTTGCTGTGCAATTTGGTATTACTTAATACATCCTGCCTTGCTTTATTTATCTGTTCCGTATAACTGCTGCTTGCACCGGCAGTGCCTTCTAGCTTTGTATTCATAAGGCCGCTTTCGTCATTGTACATGATGTTATAGCGGCTCTTATTGAATATGTCCATAGCATTAAGGATAGACTGCTTATCTTCATCTTCCTGTTGCGCTTCTACTGCTACCGCCCATTTGTTGGCGGCACCGGCAATAGCGGCAAGTCCTTTGCCGCCGCTGCCATAAGCGTTAAGGTCACTTGATACTTTGACAGTCGCGCCGCCTGTACCTAAATTGACGCCGCCTTGATAACCTGCAATCTTCATACTGTACCTCCCTTACCAGCTCCATTTAGTAAAGCCTGTATTGTCCATGAACGGGTTATTCTTCTTTGCCTGGTTGTAAAGATTAAAGCCGTTCATATTGCTAGCAGGAAGATTGAAATCACTGTTAGCATCGTACCAATCGTCACTGCTTACCGTAGTTGTTCCCTTGCTGCCGCCAATCATGCCTTTAGAGTAAGCGTTCGCCGCCGCACCTACAAGCGTACTAAACATCTGCATTTTGCCGTTGGCTTTAGCGTTCTTCGCCGCCGCATTATATGCGCTTGCCTGGTTGCGATAATTAACCTCGTTTACATAAGTGCTCCACGCATCATTACGCTGATTTTGCAACAGATTCATACTGTCTTTTTTGTAAGCGTCCTCGCTGCTTGAAAGAATATCAGCAACACTGCCGCTGCCGGTTAGGCCGCTGCTGCCGGCCGCCGCCAGCGCCTGCCCTCTTGCAAGCCTCATTCTATCGTTGAGTTGGCTTTGCTTCTGCGCATACGCTTCTGCCTGCTGCTCACGTTGGCGGCTCATAATAGCCGCGTTCTGCTGTGCAGCCTGCGCCTGCGCTTTATATGCCTGCTCCTGCTGTTTGGCCTGCTGATGTTGGCCACTTAACTGCATGACAGTTTGCAGGCCCATTAAAATGCCAAGTGTACCCATTACGTTCACTCCCCTCTATATGGAATATAAAACTGATAAAACTTTTTGCCGTCCCAACCTATTTTAGGCTCTACCAAGAATACCGCCCCCAAGTGTCTTAAATAGTTAATGCTAGTGCGGTTCTTCTCATAAACAATGTTGTGCAGCAGTCCATGCTTGCGTACCCATTCATTCAGCACTCTTTTCGCTTCCTTGAAAAGCAGGCTCTTTGTGTAACCATTGTAAAGTTCGTTCGTGCCTACCATCCAGATTCCGCGTCCCGGTGCGCCCCATTCCATGGTACCCTTGCCAAATATCGCAAGCAGTTTTCCGTCCTCACCACGGTATACCCTTGTTTCTTCGTCAAGTTTGATACTGCCAATGAGCACAAATACCGGGTCACTGCTTGCTTCCAAATCTTCCTTATCATGTGGCCGTATATCTTGCATAAGTTCTTCAATCAACGGCACAACATTTTCTTTTGACTTATTATCAAGGATTTCAACAGTCCACTTCTTAGCCACCGAAAGACACCTCCCGCACTACCGCCAGCAAGTTAAAAGGATATGGCTCATCCGTAACGATAATCACTCTGCCTTCGTTATTAAAGCCGCCAATAGGCAAAGTCATATGCTTATCACCGGTAAATAATTTAATATCGCTCACTGCGTTCTGCTCATCAAAGTTCATCAAGTCCATAGTATTTATATCCGGGCCGACCATGCCGCCAAGAGAATTACTTAAACGCAGGATGCAATTACTAATCTGCTTTTTGCGTCCTTGCATAGTGCCGTCACCCGTCTTAATTTCGACGTTTGGCAGTTCCACGATACTTCTATAGGGCAATCCAATAAAAGCGTGTTGCACGGCCGCCGGGAGCGTCACAGTGCCGTCCTGGCTTACTGTCAGTCCGCTATACATTCTTCCGTCACCGATAACAGTAACTTTTTCACCTGCCAGCTCTGCTGCATCAATCTCCGTTTCCCCACTGCTCTTTTCAGCAGCGCTATACTCAATAGCATTATCAAGCATAATATAATCGTCGGGATTATTACTCTTTGCAGGATTCTTTGCCAGATACTCAATATTGCGTACCGTCACGCCGTTTATCTCTCGTTTCACTACAAGATAAATAATATCCTCGTCGCCTTCCTGCACTGCCGCCACAGCTTCAATCTTGCCTTGCGTTTCTATCGTCGACCAGGCATATACTTTCTGTTCCATGATGTAGGATAAGCAAGCCATAGTTCCGTCACTTCTCACAAAGTATATAGTGCTGTCGGGTTCCTGCTTATACGCGCTGTCGACAATCTGCACATTCTCTATGATATGCTTTGCCAGCAATGTTAAGTCATTGCCGCCGTAGCTGTCTGTTTCATAACTATATGCCATATCCCTTACAGTGCTTCCACGTCCTTGTACAAACACGATTCTGCCGCCAATCATCAGCGGCTCAACAGTGCTGCATCCGCGTGTAGTCTGCATTTTCGGTACGGCCTTAGATGGTGTTACAGTATCGCTGCCGCTTACTGTCCATTCGTTGCCAGCGGTCAAGACAATTAAATCGGTGCTTGCTATCAAATGCAAAATCTTAAACTGCTTGCGGCTCACGAACGCAAGTGCTACTGCGCTATCGTCGGTAACAGTGCCGCTTGCTTTCTCTACGCTGAAATTGCCGTAGTCACCGGTTCTGCTCATCCATACCATATAAGGCTGCTTCTTCGTGCCGCCAAAACACAGTCTGTCCTGGAAAAAGCAAAGTGTTTGCGGATAGCCAAATTCTTCACTCCATGCGCCCCACAAGAAATTAGTAGTCATATCTGTTGAGCCTAGCTCTTTTTCAACATGAGCTTTTGCCGTGCTGTCGCTGGTGATTTCAGTAAGTTTTACAACGCCTTCCGCATTGTAGGCCATTGCTGTTAAATCAACAGTGCAAGTACCGCTAGTTATAGTGCATACCGCCCTTAAAAATACCGGCTCTGTTACACTGCCGCTTTCAGACGGATTATAGTCACTCTTAGATGTATATTTTCTGTATTCCTTCCAACTTTCGCCATCGTCACTCTTTTCTATGGTAAAACTGCCTTCCCAGGTTCCGTGACTGATAACCTTCCAATTTTCGCCCACACGTACTCTTTCTGTCGTGCCGTTGCTGGCGGATACAGTCTTGCTTGCAATCTCTTGTTTAAGTTTGATATACGCGCCCGGCTTGCTGCTAGCGAAAATATTCTTGTTGCTCGTCAAGGTAATATCACCTTGCGTTCCCGAAGGTGTCAATTCTTTATTGCCGGTATATAAAATCTTTACCCAGCCATTAGCGCCCGCTTTGCCGTTTGGGCTACCCTTTATACCGCCGGCACCGCCTGCCGCACCGCCGCCTGCGCCATATGTTACGCCTTGTGTGCCAACATTAGAATAATAGCCGTCCTCGCCATACATACGGCTAGCCGCGCCGCCTGCGCCTCCGCCTCTACCGGTCAGCCCACACGCCGTACTATCCGTGCCTTTATTGCCGCTAGTAGCTGTTGTATCTTCGTAGTTGCCTGCACTATAAGCATAAGCACCGCCGCTGCCACCGCCGCCGACTGTAATCGTGTAACTTGTTTCTTTAGATAGCGTTATAGTTTTTATAATGCGTTCACCACTGCCGCCGTCGCCACCTTTGGCGGCATAATTATAAACTTGGTGTTCTCCGTGCCTTTTCCATGTAACGGCACCACCACCGCCGCCGCCTGCACCGGCTATATCAATCTGATATTCGCCGGTAACAGTCGGCTGAAATTGATAAGTGCCAGGCACTGTATAACTTATGCCGCTATAATTTTCAAGTGAGGTTGATTCGTCGAAATACATATCCGTAATTTCAAAATCAGCAAAGCGCCAGTCAGTGTCTGAATATCTTGCAAGCTGTTTCACGGGATATTTGCCGCTTGCAATAAACATAGTGTCTGCGCTTTGAACAAATCTCAAATCTTGCAGCATATCTGCCGTGTACGGTGTCATAACTTCTATGTTTATATAAAGTCCATTCTTATGCACTCTTATATATTTCTCGCCAATCTCCAAAAGATAGTCGGTGCTGTCTGCGCCGTTGAACGGTACCAGGATGCACGCTTTATCGCTATATTTTGTTCGTGCCATATACTTCATACCTGGTCTGCGATAAATAGGACCGTGCGGCTTGATAAGGCAGTTATAGGCCTGCAGGACCGCAAACTGATACTTATCTAAATCGACGCGGTTTGCAACTTCGGCGCTGATTTCGCCGCCGGTAAACGCAGGCTGCAATAAATAATAAGGTGTTAACCCACTAGCCATAATTACGCCCTCCCGTCAAAGTATTTACTCGGGTAATCCGGCAATTCTTTCTTTTCGCTTGCCGTGGTATACTTCGCTTTCTGCAGCGCCGCCATTGCAAGCTGATACTGCGCCTGCTGCAAGCCGCTGTTGCCGGTCAGTTGTACGCAGATATTAAACGCCAGCATATGAGTAAATGCGCTCAAAAAATCACTTGAAAACATTTCCACGTCGTCAACATCATAGGTATATTCAAGCCACGCAGCAGGAATGTTGCACCCTATACCAAGCACGTTGTCACTTGCCATATATAAGTCCCACTCTTCCTGCTGCTGTTCGCCTGCCCTTATCATTGCGCCGGTGTCAGCGTCAAATATCTTGCGCACAGCAAGGCACTTTTCGGGGTAGGCGTAAACGTGGGACCAGTACGGAGATTCGATACTAAGTTCTGCAAGCTTGCTCACGCGCTTTGCAAATCCCCAAGTGTAGCTTCTTAATAACTCTTTGCGGGTAGGCTCATAAAACAGTTTGCACTGTCTGGCCAACTCCGACTGCTCATCTATATTGCTTATACGCCCTTTGGCGATATGAGCCAGCGCCATATTACATACATCGGTAATGTTAAGCATTTTAACTATTCCTCCTTGATTATTAAAAAAGGGAAGAGCTTATCGCCCTCCCCTTAAAGTACTAAATCAGCCCGGCCAGTTCGGAACAGTTTCAGTCAAGCCAGCAGTCAGTTTGCCGCCGCTTGCGCCGGTAACAGTCAGTCTGGAAAAAGCCTTCATGCCATACGGCAATTTAGCCGCAACTAAAATGCCCTTCTTGGTGGCAGCAAGGGTATAAGTCGCAACAACGGTTTTAGTGTCGAAGCTTTCACTGTCGGAAGTTTCCAGCGCCGCAGTGATAGTGCCGCTAGTAGCTAAGGCGGTAGGCGCAGTGATAACAAGAAACAACGGGTCGGCCGCATCACCGCCGCCAACGTTCGCAATTACATTGCTGGTCAAGGAATTATCCATGTACATATTTTGCTGGTCAAAAATCATTGTTATTCACTCCTTCCGGTTATTGTACTGCCGCTTCGGTTTCGCTTTGGCAGTCAAGTTTCTTAATCTGAATACCTGCAAGGTACAGTTTAGGCGGCGCGTCCATAAAGTCCTGGCGGGTAACATGAACATTGTTCTTGTTGTTCAGATAGCACTCCAGCCAAGAGTATACGCCGTCAGATACATACGCAACCGGTGCTTTCGGGTCTTGCAGACGGTTCTTTGCGAAGATGAATTTATTCATCAGTTCGCGTTGCGCACTGTCAGTCAAAGAGTTAAGCTTTTGGACATCAATGTTGCACACGCGCACAATAGAACGAACATTTTGTACCGCCAAGCCACACTTCCAAGAGTACAAGGTCTGCAATGCACGGAACGGCTTGTTATTCTCATCGTATACGTCGCTTTCGCCCAAGTCCTCAGTCTTCAAGCCTGCCTGGGTGCCTTTAGGATATACACCCATTACACGGCGGTCGCCCCAGTCTACGAAGTAGATAGAAGCATTAGTGTTAGTGCCAGGAGTACCCGCGGAAATCACCTGGTGGCCCGGAGTGCCTTTGCCGCCGTCGGTCAAAGTATTGTAGCGAACCGCAATACCATTGAAAGTGTCCGGGTCTTCATCCAAGTTGCCGTACAAGAATTGACGTGCGACGTATTGGCCCATGCCTTCTACGTGTGCATCATCCTCTGCCATACGGAAAGCCTGCGGATTCGGTTTGCCGGAAAGCAATTCAACGTCCACGCAGGAACGGTCCTCCAAGTGCATACATACATCAATGCGCTGCTTTACAGTGCCTTTAGTCGGAGAAGTACCGCGGTTAATACGACGGATAGACGGAGAAGGCAGGCTGGCACGAATAGTAGTTTTAGTACCAATCGGCAAATCGCCTTCCATCCACCGAATATCTTCCATAATAGGATTGGATTCGTTAAGCACTTCCATAACGCGGTCAATAGCGCCTTGCGGAGTTAAATACTTTCGTAAGTCACTCATAGTTTGGGAGTAACCAATAGTAGCCATAGTTTCATCATCCTTCCTGTTTTTCAATTAAAAGTTAATAAATTATTTGTACCTGCTCCAGTCGGTTTTTGGGTACATGTTTGCTGCAATGCCTTGCGCAGCGTTTAAGCCTTGTGCGCCGTTTTGTGCAGCCAAGCCGGGGTCCTCGCCAAGCAGTTCGCCAAGTTTCGCAAATGCTCTCACGATAGCAATTTGATTGCCTGCGCCAGTAATTTCTAACGCTTCACGCACGTTCAAGCCCGGATACATTGCCTCCAATTTACGGCAGGCAGTATCGCAAAGGCCCTGTACTTTGCCCAAGTCTGCGCCCAGTGCCGTTTTAGCTTCGTCACCCCATTTAGCAATTTCTTGCGCACGGAGCTGTTCTACGCCTTGCACTACACGGCTTGCATACTCTGTGCCGTACTTTGCAAGTGCTCTTGCCTGGTCATTGCTAAGGTTCATTCCTTTAATGACATCTACAAAGCGTCCTTGCTCATCAGCACTAAGCTCATAGCCTTCCGGCATTTCTACTCCTGCAAAGTCATAATTCACTGTGCCGGGCTGCTGTTGTGTGCCTTGCCCATTACTTCCGTTCCCTGCAATAGTGCCGGAAGCACTTGTATTATTAGTTGCATTAGTAGTCGGGTCTGTTTGCTGCTGTTGTGTCGCGGTATTGGGTTCAGCCTGTTGCTGTGCGCCTTCGCCGTTCACAACTGTGTTTTCGCCGTTCTCGCCCATTAGTTATTCCTCCTTGTTGTTATCTACATATTCCACTGCCAGCTCTTGTAGCTTTAGTTGGAATTCTGCATACTCCATTTCAGCCTGCTGCTTTAGCTCTATGCCTTGCAGCCCAAGTGCTAAAATGCTTTTGATAATGCCTAAGCCTACGTCGCGGCGGCCTTCGTTATAGAAAGTCTTGCTGTTGCCGGTAAAGCACATAGAGTTTACTTTGGTCACATCAAGCATACGCATCAAGAACCAGCGTCCGCTTTCACTCCCCAGCAGGTCAAGTAGGGCCTCTTTATCCCTTCTTGCCTGCTCTCTTACCATGTACTCTGTCAGCAGTGCTTGCTTTCTATCCTCGCCGGTATTGGATTTATATTTAAACTGCTCGCTCATTATTCCCAACCTCCCGGCACGCCTAGCCAGCTTGTAATAGCCGGATTGGAATCATTCGCCGCCGCAGTAAGATTTTTGGCCGCCTCTGCCGCAGGAGCCGCAGCCTGTGCCATTGCCAAGCCTTCCTGCATTTCCTGCTGCCGTTGCATTTCCTGCTGCTCTTGTTTGAGCATTTCTTGTACTTCTTCATCACTGCGCAATGCAATTGCAGGCACGCCAAGCATTTCAAAGTATTTTGTAATAGCACCCAGCGGGTTAATCTTCTTCGTAACTTCTGGCCATACTTGCGCCATCTGTCCGGTCTGTGCTATCGCCTGTTCGATATTCACAAGTCCGCTCATCTTCTGCGCCTGCGCCAAAGGTGAAATATAGTCCACTTCTACATCCTCTTCACTCAAAAGGTCTTGCAGCTCTTCCGGTACCGGTGGGAATCCACCGCTTCTGTCGATGATGTTATATACACGTTGAAGAATCAGTGTTAAGAATTCATCCTGCAATCGCTCAACCACGGGGCCTAGCTGTTGCAGTTTTTCCTGCGTTCTCTCCACAACCTCTCTAGCAGTCATGCGGCTATTATCAAGGTTATCTAACATCAAGAACAAATCAGCACTGTATGCTCTCTTTATAGCATCCTCAACGCGAATAATTTCTTCCTGCGCGTCCTTCAAGTCAAGGTCAACCGCGAACAAAGGCTTAACCATATCTTGCGTCTGGTCATCTACGGCTGTTAGACCGCCAGGCATCAAGTTAATACCGCCGTTATTCATAAGGCTTGGACTGCCTTGCATCGGCGGCTTTATCTTTAACTCTATTGCTGTGAGATAATCTTTTTTCAGCAGTTGCAGCATTTTACTGTCGCCTTCTGCAAACCACGCAGGACCTCTTGCGTATGCCTCATTGCCGCTGACAAGATAACGCGCTACCGGTACTGCTTCTTCTTCAAAGCCGCCAACATACAAGTATTCGTCACTCTCTGACTTTTCCAGCCAGTACACGCTTCTGTACGGCATATTCAATCTGTCCATATAGCCGGGAAGCTTATCGCTGTTAGGCTCTACCATCCAGCAGACTTTATACTTCTTAGTAAGATTGGTCTGATTGTCTAACAGTCCTTTCAGATTGTCGGGCAAAGCATCTACGCCGAAGCAGTCTGCTAACTGCTGCAAAGTCATATCGTACTTTCTTGCAAAAGTAGTTACCTTGCCGAAGCCGTCTGCTTCAAGTGCATAAGTACCGATTGTCATTGTCTGAAACCGCACGCCGTTTTCTGCGTCGTAGAATATAGCCATCGGGCACTGTCCAAAAGGCAATTCCAGATATACAGTATGGATGCTGTTATAGAAGTTGCTCTTTGCAAGCACGCTTGATACAATCTCTTGTCTTGTGTCAAGCACCTTCATAGCCTCAACATTCGTGTTCAGCTCCGGTCTTCTGTATGCAAATCTGAACCACTGGCGGCTCGGCGGTGTAAGTCCGCTCATAACGCCAGCGGCAAATACCTGTGCCGCTCTCCACGCTACGCCATGCACAATCTTCAAGTCACGTCTGCGCGCGGGATTGGTCTTGTCTGCTGTATCGTCAAACTCGCCGACAAACGGAAGCTGATAATCTCTTATCTCTTTCCATCTGTCCACCCAATCTCGTCTGTCCTCATACATGCTTTTGAGCTTACGCACCAAACGTTGGCGGTCCGGCAAGTTCTTTTTCAGCGGCACCCCGTCACTAGGAAGTGTTCCCTGTGGCTTGCTCGCCGCTATCGTTTGAAAGTTCATAAGCTGTTACCTCTTAGCCTAAAGTATTACGGCCGCCCTCGCCGCCACTAGCAATAGTGCTTGTCTGCGTAGATGCAAAGCCTTTACGCTTCTTCTTGTTACTGTCGCTGCCGGTCGCAACTTCGCTGCTTGTCGCAACGGTAGTCGGGGCCGGGGCCACCTTCTCAACAGTCGGCATGTTGCCGCCACCGAATAATTTTGCAATACCACCCATTTTTAAACCGCCTCCATAATCGAATACTCCGTGTTGCACATTAGCTTTTTAGGCTTTCTATCATCAAGCCCTAATTGTCTTAACGGAACGTTCCTTGCAAATGTTAATACTAGGCCGTCTGCAAGGTCTGGTGAACGTCCTAGCTTTTCTTTTATTTCTTCTTTAGGCGTTAACATTAAACGCCCATTCTTAGAGTACTTGTAGTAAATGACAGCAAGCTCTTCTCTTAGTCCAGGTTCATCCGGCAAAGCTCCGCCATCTTCTATCCAGTCTTTCAGTTTGAAGTACATCTCTGCTCTGATATTCTCATAGCGCTTATTCTCTATCGCCGCGCCTTGAAATGGTATCTCTCTTAGCGCCGTGTACCCCATCTGCCGCAATCTGTCGACTACGCCAGCGCCCATGTTGCCAACGTCTATAAAGGTCATATCTGCTTTATTTTCATCCATTGCCAAAGCAATATAATCTGCTGTCTGCATCGTATTCAGTTTCTTATACACTCTCGGTCGTGGATATACCATTAAACCCTTACGCTGCCATATACACGTTCTGTCATCGCCAAAGCGTGCTATATCTGCGCCTTGCACCAGCGGCATATCATAGGGAATATCCTTTTCTGTCAGCTCTCTATTAAAAGCCTTATCTAGTTCTTCCAGACTGAAAAGCTCGTTGATTGCCGATACGCTAAAGTCACACAAATACTCTTGTCTGAATTCTACCTCCGGCATATCCTCTTTCAGTTCTTCTATGCTCTTTGCGTCTATAATGCCGCTATCGTACACGTTCGACAAATACGCAAAGTAACGCTTATTCGTCTTGGCCTTCTTGTACATCTCATAGAAGTTGTTCTGCCCCTTGGGTGTACCGATGAAATAGCAATAGCCTTTTCTGTCGCCATTCTCTATCGCAGGTCTGATAATCTGCGTCCACATCTCCGGCTTCATATCCGAATACTCGTCAAGGATTACGCCGTCCCAATATGTACCGCGCAATGCGTCGGGATTATTCGCACCAACGATATATATTCTCGCTCCCTGCGCTCCAGGTACTTTACTGGGGAATTCAACATACTTTTTAGTTTCGTTCACCTTAATGCCTTCTATGACGCTTGTGTAATACTTCAATGGGCCCCATGCAATAATTTCCATCTGTGCACTGAACGGACCTACCAAAGCATACTGCGGGCTGATTAAGTCACTCTGTAAAGCATCCCTTATAAGATGATTCACCATTCCGATGGTCTTACCAAAGCGGCGGTGTGCTACGATTACTGCAAAGCGGTGTCTGCTTAATTCCTTATGCAGAACCTTCGCCCATGCAGGTCGTGGAGTATATGGTATCTGTATTACGTTTTCCATGTTTACCCCCTTGAAAAAATCGTTTTGGTAATTTTTGGTATTTACCTCCCCCGGCGGCTGCGAAATTTTTGGGCCCCACCCCCACTCAATGTCAGCGGGAAAGGCAAGAACCAAAATCAATTTTTGCGAAAACCCAGGGAAATCACCAACGCCAGCGCCGCCAACCAACCAACCAGAACCCACGCCAAACAAAAATAAAAACGTGGTAGGCCTGCCGCATGAGCCACGCAGGAACGGCCGCAGCACATCACCAGGCGAACGCCCGCCGCTAACATCATCAGCCAGGCCGTCAACATCCGGAACCGCCAGCTAATCAGCAGCAGCAGGATAATATTTTACGTCCGATAACAAGGATTATGTTAAAAGCTCTATTTATGTTTGTGTTTTGGTAATATCTTCTGAACAATCGTTTACTACTATTGCATCATCTGCCGCGCCCCAATGATACACGGCCGGGCCCTTGTTGGCGTGCTGCTGCTTGTCAAACGCGCCTATACTGTCAGCATACATCTTAGACGCTGCTAATCTATCCTTGTTGCTGGCCTTGTTGTCCGTCATAATTTTGAGCCAGTAGGCTTGTAAATCCTGCACAGCAAGCACAGCCACGGCCGCGCCCTGCTGCTTTAGCAGCGCCGCACAGTCCTCTAACGTCTGCGGCTGCGTGACTATTGCTGGCGGTCTGCCTCTTGTTGGTGTATTTGTATTATTTAATAAACTTTTAATCTTAAACATTTCTGTCACATTCTCGTTACGAACTCTGTAACTGTATATACAATGAATATTATCAATAATGACAATCAGTAAACAATACATAAACAATACATATTGAAAAGATAATCATTATTTACCAGAAAAAGACAATAAAAAAATGATTAACAGAATCCATCTGTCAATCATCAATTAAATTATATTTATTATCTTGCTATAAATTATATGCCTTAAAAAACGCTATTAAGTCAATGATACTTTTTTAAATCTTTGTGAACACCTTTAATTTATTATAAATGTTGCTGAATAAAGAAGAACGGCCGCCGCTGAACATCTGCCAGCGTGCGGCCGTTGCTACTCTTATAATGTTGTTTTAACCCTCTGCATCATCTGCGGGGCTGCCGTCATCTGCTGGCGGCGCGGGGAACGTCAGAACGGCGCGCCCGGCATCATCTACAAACGCCAGGCGAACGCCGCAGGCCTGCGCCAGCTTAACCAAATCATTAATAGACCAGCTGTTACGGCTCAATTTGTTCCGCACGGCGGGGACCGTAATCCCCAGGCCGTCAGCCAATGCCTGCGAACTCATGCAGCGCATAGCAATTAGCCCCTTGATTATAGCTTTACTGTTATCCATGTTTTACACCTCCATTATCCGTTGTCTACATTATACCGCATAGCGGTGTGATTGTCACCAAAAAAAATAAAAAATAATCAAAAAAGGTATTGATAAGTATAATCAACGACGTTATAATATAACTGTAATCAAGATGCAGATACCGAATAGCGGTATACATTCAAGGAGGAACTAAAAATGACTACACAAAAAGAACAAACACAAGACGCTAAAATGATTCAGTTGGCGCTTTACCGTGAATACGGCTTCCAGCCGTGCTTGAAGGGCATCGAAATTCTGGAAAGCTTCGAAAACCCGGACTTCCCCTGGCATCTTGAAAGGGCCTACGTTGAAATCAAAGGCCACTTTTACACCATCTATCAAAACGAATTTGGCGGGTTGACCGTACAAAAATATTAAGGAGGCCGAAACAATGAAATTTAAAAACCTGCGAATCAAACAACTTATGAAAGTTGCAAATCTTATGAACCGCTACCCGGCATTAAGCGAGGCACAGCAGGAAGTCTATCAATACGCAACAAACATCGTGTATCTGATTTTTTAAAGCTGACGGCGGCCCCGTTGGGGGCCGTAAAGCTGCCAGGCAGAAGGTCCGAAGCCCTAGCCACAGCCGAAAGGAGAGTAAACACCATGAAAAAATATTTTGCAAACATCACCACCGCGCAGGAGCTGAAGAAGGCTTATAAACGCCTCTGCCTGCAGCTGCACCCCGACAAAGGCGGCGACCCCGCCGAATTTAAAGCCATGCAGGCCGAATATGAAGAAGCCGCCCAGCGTATCGCCCGCGGCGAAGCCGCTGGAAACTACCAGCACAACAAGAAGCAGGACGGCACCTACAAGACCGCCGAAGAAATCTACCAAGAACAACAAGCGTTCCGCGTAGTCATCGAAAAGCTCATCACCCTTGAAGGGCTGGAGCTTGAAATCTGCGGCGGCTGGTTATGGATAGGCGGCAACACCTACCAGCACCGCGAAGCAATCAAAGCCACCGGCGCCAAATACGCCAGCAAGAAAAAAATGTGGTATTGGTTCTCCGGCGAATGGGTACGGAAAACAAAAAAGCATTTCACAATGGACGAAATCCGCGACCTCCACGGAAGCGAGAAACTCCAGCAGCGCCCCACCTACAAATTGAGCGCATAGCCGAAACGCCGCCCCGTGCGGCGTATACCGGGGACCGGCCGCCCCGGTACTGATGAGGCAGGCCAAGGGAAGGAGATAGAAATGAAGATAGCCGTTATAAATAAATTGACACCCGAACACCCGGCGCGGAAGCACGGGAAGCGCTTAGACGTAAAAATCTTTACGCAGCTTTACCCAGGCGGCCCGCAATATTATTGTGGAAACGGCAAATATTGCGAAGATATGGAAGCGGTAGAAGCTTTTATCGCAGAAGAAGCGCCGGACAAAATCAGCGACGAAAGGACAAATAGGAGGCTTGAAAAATGAAGCGTGAAGAAGCGTTAAAATTATTGCTGAAGATTGAAGAATTCCGGCAGCAACCGGCAATGCATAAGGCGGAACATGATTTTACGTGTCGCATTATCGCCGCTATGGTTGCGGAGGCAGGCGGCTTTAAAAACCGTAACGAATGGACTGCAGCGTTAAAGGAGGCAGAAGCGAAATGGAGAAGAAATTTTACCAGCTTGACGGCGTAGAGCGTCACGGCAATTTAATCGTAGACCTTGTGAATCATTGCAACGTCGGTATTTATGGGCCGAAGATTTACTTTATTTGCCGGTTCTTTTCTGGAAGAAGCGAACGCACGCACAAGACGGAAGTCATCGGGCAAAGCGTAAACAACTTTTATTTGAACCGCTGAATCAGCAACTTAAACTATTCAGCCAACTACACCGGCAGGAAAGCCGCCGCCGGTGTAGAATATTAATAGGCAGAAGCGATTTTTTAGGAGGAATCAACCATGAGAAATTATTTGACTGAGACAAAGTGGAGCGCAAAGCAGGCTGCCCGCCCCGCTTATATTTTGGGCCTGCGCGACCCTCAAAACGGCGCTTGCTACACCTGGACCGACCAAAGCGCCGCAGAAAATACAGCAACGCCGGTTATTGAGTGCGACCCCGCCACCGGAGAAGCAAAAGCAGAAGCGTACCCCGTGCATGTTTGCAAAGTTGTAGCAAAATACGTCGACATCAACACCGAGCATTTTTTGGGCTGGACCTTTGGAAGCGAAGATATTTTCCTGGAAGTGAAGACCGTGCGCACCCGCGTTAAAGAAGCAATTGGTAATTGTAAAGATATGGAAGACGACAGCCTTGACAAATTGTTAGCCGTAGCCTATTACATGGGACGCGAGGAGGCAACCCGCGAAGTGAGCGATAAATACAACGCCCACCTTGCAGCGCAGCACGAACGCGCGGAGGCTTGCCGTTATTATAAAATGGCAGCTGCAATCGTCGGCCCGGAAAAATTTTTGTACTGCCCAGATTATGCCGGCGAAATGAGCGCGACATTTGGCAATGACGCAACCGAACTGTAAAACTGAATCACCCGCCCGGCGCAAGCCGGGCTATTATTGAAAGGAAGCGAAATTATGAAAAATTTTGTCGGCTTGAAAGCCGAAATCAAAAAGCAGAAAGCTATCCGCGCCCGGCTTGACAATGAGCGCGGCCGCCAAACTGTTAATTGGAAAGCCGCAACTTTTCGCCTGGCGTTGCTGAACCATTGGAAGCGTCAAGGCGTAGGGCTGCCGGACAACTACAGACAGCTTTGGAACCCGCCAACTAATTGGACCGCGCGCACGTTGAAAGAACGCACGCCGCTGCACGTTTGGGAAGTTGACGCATTGCGCGCGGGATTGGTTGCAGAAGCGTGCAAAAAAATTTAAAAACGCAACGTCCCCGCTTATTCGTTGGATGATAAGAGATGAGCTGGCGGCAAAAGTTACCGAATTGTACCGCCGCCCGGTATTTTAACGAAGCATTATAAAAAAACACAAGCCCCAGGGCAAACGCCCTGGGGCTTTTCTGTATCCTGCAAATGCGAGCAGGTTATATATTTTTGAAGTTGAAATGTTTTACAGGTATAATCCTAGGGCTGCCATGATTGGAACGCGTGGCGGCCCTTTTCTGCGCGTGCAGCGCATGCTTTAGGGAAGCGAAAAAAACAAAAAAGGCCGAGGCGAAAGCCCCGGCTTTTTTTGTTTGTGTTCACACACATAAAAATATAATTCTTTCAATCCGCGCCGGTGCTACGCCTTTACCACCGGACCAAGAGAAGCGATACTTAAAAGGCGTTCGCATCCTCTTGACTCTTATATTATAGCACTACCGCCCAGGAATTGCAAGCGGTACGGCAGCCAAATTTTGGAAAGCAAAAAGCCCGGCAGCGCCGGGCTTTTCTTTTGGTGCGATTTTGTAAAGAAAATCAACAATATTTCAATCCGTGCCAGCTTTACGCCTTTAGAGCTGGACCGACAAGCGCAATACTTGAAAGGCGCTTACACTTATCGACAAGGCTATTATAGCATAACGCCCAACCAATAGCAAGCGTTTTCTTAATGTTTGGAAGCGGCAGCGCCGTGCGCCTGCCTTTAACCTTCTTTCTTCTGTTCCGCCCTGGCCTTTTGGAAGCTGTTGGCGTTTATGTCAATCCGTAATAGTCCTTCTTGAATCGCCAGCATGAGTAGGCCGTCAATGAATGAGCGGCGTCGAAGCGCGTACACCTGCGGGCTAATCTCATCCATAACGGAGATTTTGCGGACCGTCCAATGGTATACATACCGGTGTTGAATCGCCTTATACGACTTATCGCCGAACCGCTGCCGAAATAGGAGAAGCGAACGTTCCATAACATCCAGCCATTTTTCCGGCTGATAAACCAAAAACGCCTGCCCAAGATAAATACACCGAACCGCAGCAAGCGGCGTTACTGCTTGAATCGCAAGGCGTGCCGTAGAATCGCCGCCGGTCCTCATATCAAATTCCAAGCGTTCTGCCCTCTGCTGCATCCTGGCAGAAACAACCGCTTTGCCAATCGCATTTTTAGCGAAGAACAAACTTTCTACGTGGTCTGCTGCTTCTGAGTAATCCATTTTCTTTACCAGTCCACATCATCGAGCGGGTCTTTCTGTTCCGCTTTTGGGGGATAAGGCGTAGTGGTTTGCGCAATCTTTACGCTTTCCAAATGCTCCAGCAGTAAATAGCTTGCTTTAGAATTTTTGCCGTTTCTATCCACGTATAAATCAGTCTGGAAGCGTCCTCCGACAATAACTTGCGTGCCTTTTGTGATGTAGTTGCTGATATATTTAATCAGTCCTGGGATAAAGCAGCGGCAGGAAATGTAGTCATAAATCTTTTTGCCGTCCTTATCAAGGTACGTTCTGGAGCACTGAATTTCAAGATTACATACTTCTTTGCCGTTCTTCATAACTTGCACCGTAGGTTCAAATTTCACCCAACCAAGTATTAAACAATTATTCAACATTATAAATTTTCACCTCAACTTTTGGCGTATCACTATATTTTTTAGAAACTGTAAGTTTAACAATCTGTTTATCATCCTTATAGACAATGCCAGATATAGAATCAAGAATAATTTTTGCGACGTTGTCAACATCGGGTTTTTTAATCGGCAGCTGCAAGCCGTTTAAAGCCTGCTCCTTGAATTTTTTCGACTTGCTGGCAGGAATACCCACGTCAGCTATTATCTCTACTCGCAACGGCAATTCCGTGAGCGTCAGCCCTATATTTTGCATCGCTTCACTAGCTAACAGTTTGACGTAGGCTTTATAGTTACGGCTTTTCTCCGGGTCGTATGCTTTTGCAAATCCGCCATGAGTAGAAAAGCGAGGCCGTCCCTGCGCCGTCGGTTCGCCTGGAATCGTAAATGTTAATTTCATTTTTCTGCATCCTCATTGCTTTTCTGTACTGAATTGCAAGAATTAAGCTCATTTTGTAAATCGTGAAAAGCTTTAATGCTTTTGTTTGCAGCTGCGATTAAAGCACTATCAATGCAAGGCCCCAGGCTATATGTTTCTTCGTCCTCAGCCTTCGCCAGCTCCGCCATGTATAAGCCAATCAGACTATATACGGCAATGTCTTTCAGACTTTCGGCAATTTTATCGCCGTGAATATCATGGGTATAAACAAAAGCGATATGCTTTGCTGCATACGCTTTCAGTTCCTCAAACATTCCCTCTGCATCGTCGCCGCGTCCGTTAAGAAGCGCGCCACGGCGGAAATTAGCAAGCTCATCTGCGCCGGAGGAATACTGCTCATGCTTTGTCTTAAACAATTCCTCCAATTCGTCAAGCTGGCCATACATAAATTCGCTTAAACCTTTACTCATATTTCTGTACCTCCTTCACATAGTCAACATAATAGACCGCCTTAAATTCTTCTGGCGCTTCCGCTTCTGCTTTCGCTTTTGCTTCTTCCGGTGATTCAGCGTATACGCCGTCCTGGCGTATTTATCAAACTCGCAGAAGCCGACGCATTTATGCCCGGCTTGCTCTAAGCCTAAGCGAATACCGCCTATTCCTGCGAAGAAATCTACGAATTGCATTTCTTTCTCTCCCTCGCTCCGCACTTCTGCGGCGTATTCTCGCACCGCTTGCAAGGTCTGTCGCACTCACAGCAGCAAATGTGTAAGAGAGTGCTTATCACGCAGTCTGTCGCAACAGCCTTGCAGAAATATTTAGGTTTTATGCGCGCTTCAATCGCGCTTGTTATTTCTCTATTCGGCTCCGGGTCGCCTTTCGGCGGTTGCGGCAAGTCTAACAGTCTAGCGACTTTGCGTTTGCAATTCAGCAAGCCGCAAGATTTCGCTTTCCCTCGCAGGAATTCGCCGGTTTTAACTTTTTTTGTCTTTCCGCAATCGCACCGCACTAAAAAATAAGTGTTTCGTGCGTCCTCATAACCTAAAAACTTTTCAATGGTCAACGTGCCGTACTTCATGCCGACCCATGCCGCCCAATTCCTCACGCCAGCACCTCCAAAGTAAGCTCATCGCCACATTTCAGCAACTTACTTTTACAAGGTTCATGATGCTTGCGGCTGTACGCGAAGTCATTCATGTAGCATTGCAGGATACGGAATTGATTGTCAATAGCGTTATCATTCAAGCCAATCTGCCGGCCGTACTCAAATACGGCTTTATCCTGCGGCATATACGGCATAATGAGCCGGTGTTCCGCCAGCTTTGCCATTGTCCATTTGAGCAGCATACTGTTCAGCCTATCAGCTAGCGGCTTTCCGTCGCTCAGTTTCTCCATGTTGCAACGGTTTATATTCTCCTGCACATGAGCTTCTTCTGCCTGCTTCAAAGCCGCCTGCATGAGCGCCGGGCTGATTATATTCACGTTAAGGCCGTTCGCACCGGTCAAGGTAAGCGCAATCTGCTCTGCTTTCTCCCACCGGTCAAGGCCTACATTTTGGTGATTAAAAATTCCCGTCCAAAGGTCGACTGTTTCTGACAGAATTCTTTTCGCTTCTTTCAGGCGGTCAAAGCCGGGCCGTATATCCTGCGGCATCCGTTTTCCTGCCTGTTGCAGTTTAACAATCGTTTGGGCTATTCTCTGCTGTTGCAGCATCTTCTTCGCCTCCGTACAATTCGTTCACTAGGTCCATGCCTGTATAATCATTCCTGCCTTGCTTCTTGCTGTTGCCGCTGGCAAAGTTTCTTGCTACGGTCTGCACATACGCAAAGTTTCTTGCGCCGTGCTCTACCGCCGCTAGTATTCCTTGCTCAACGGCAGCCTCGCCAACCTCACCTAACAAGGCTTGCAGTTTTTCTCCGACGATTGGAGTAAGCGGCATCATGTTTTTCTCCCACAAGGCAAAAATTTCAGTATGCGTTTTTTCCTCGTCATCGTCATTTCTTTTAGGATGATGATAATCATCCTTTTCTTTATCTCTATACTCTATACTCTTATCTCTAATCTCTGTCGGACATTTTGTCCCTTTTTCTGGGGACATTTTGTCCCCCTTTTCGGGGACATTTTGTCCCTTTTTATTTTGACGTTGTGTCTTTTTCTTCGTCGCTGATTCTGACGCACTACCGCTGCCGGTCATATTAGCAACCTCCGGCAAGTAGCTTTCGCCTTTATCGTTCTTCTCAATAAGGCCTATTTGTTCAAACAAATCAAGCGCGCTTTCGACAATTTCAATATCAAATTGCGTCTGTTTAGCGATTGATTCAGCAGTATGCTGAATAGTCATTTTGCCGACCTGCCGGACAAGTGCGCCGTCAGTTTTCAGCGACTTTAAGCACAGTTTAAGGTACAAGAGTACGTATTTTTCGCCGTTTTCCTGGTCCTCTAACCACTCAACGACATCACTTTCAAAGAAGTTTTCGCTGAGCTTTAACCAATAATACCTGCCAGCCATGTTTTACTCCTCAAAGTATGTAGGTACTTCGTACACCATTTTATTGCTCTTTCTATACGAATACATAGAAAGAAGATGAAGTCCAGCTGCTCCCTTGATAAGCTCAAAGAATAAGTCGAAAGCATCTGGCTTTGCTTCTTCTAAATCGTCCGCAAATTTGTTACTGAAGCCAAAGTGTCCTTTACCTACAAGAACTATTGCTTTACTTTTTTCGCACGGTGTCGCTTTTACATTCAACATTTTGTCCCGCTCCTTTTAGATTTTTAGGGGACATTTTGTCCTAAAGTTAGGGGACATTTTGTCCCCGCTTTTCGGGACATTTTGTCCCCGACGTTTTTTGTTATTTCATACTAGCTTCAATTTCTTCTGCCGTGAAGATTTCGCCGGTTACAGTATCAACCTTGCCGCCCTCTGTAAGCTCCTGCGCTTGCTCTGTAGCGTTCTCTGCGTCAACGTCGATGTATTCAGCCTCGCCGGTTTCTTCGTTGAGCACAGCGGCCTTTCCGTCATTTTCAAAGGCGGTCAATAATTCGATAGACTTAGGTGCATATGTTTTCAAAATAGGCAACAAGACTGTTTTGCAGGCCATTGCGTCAAAGTCAGTTTTCCAAGGTCCTTTATTGAACGCCTTGCTGAAGCGTTTTGCGTGAGCAAGTACCTGCTCTTTGGTTGAATAGTGCGCTTTTCTAAAACCGCCAACTGTTTCGATGGCCGCGAAGTAACCCACTACATTATCACTTACCGCTTCGCCGAGTTCATAAGTCTCATCGAATTTATTCCAATGTTTCAACTCTCCTTCATAAACTGGCACCATGATAATTTTTTTCATATACCCACTGCGCATAGCGAGCTGAATTAAACCTTTGTATCCAATTTGAAATTGAGCTATACCGGCATAAGCAACAATATATGCTTCGCCGAGAGTTGGCACGATTTGAAGTTTGAGGCTTGCTGCCGTAGCTGCTGCTGCAAGCACAGTATGATAATCCGCTGCGCGCAACAGTTTGTCGTTGTTGTATACTGTTAACACGCTAGACAGATAACTGCCGGCGTTTTCACCAAGCATTTTTTCGAAACGTTCTTTGACTGCTGCACTGTTAATCGCTAAGCTTAAAGGCGACGGTGCCTTTGCAGTACTGCTATTATTTCTTTTTTGAATACCGTTAATAGTTGCCATCTTCTTTTAACCTCCTTAATTTCAAACAGTCTTTTTCACTGTCATACAAAATTTCTTCCAGCGACAAGTCTAATGCTTGTGCCAATTTTACAAGTGTACGCAATGCAATATTTTTAACTACGCCGCATTCGTATGAGCTGATGGTCGGCTTTTCTACGCCAACCATTGCAGCAACATCGCCTTGCAGCATGTTTAATTTTTTCCGCTTATGGAACAGCATAACGCCTAATTTCTCTTGCTCTGTAAGGCTCATTTTAACGTGAACCTCATACTAGGCTTGCCAACCTTGGCATACTTTTCGTACACGTCCGGCAGGTCTTTTTTCAGTGCCTTTTTGTCCAGCGTTACTCTTCCGGCAATCTGTATATAGGTAATTTTTCTATCCATAAACACGCCGCTTTCGCTGCCGTTCAGCATGAGCTTCAAGGCGTTTTGTGCCTGCGCTAACTGTTCTTCCAGTACCTTTTTCGTTGCCGTCAGTCCGTCAATACACTTAATGTATTGCTCTGCTGCGCTAGGCAGTGCGATACTGTCAACCGCTAACTTATCCTTATTCATTTTGTCAATGGTTGCGGCAGTGCTTTCGCTGCCGTCAACCTCCGGCGGGATGTCGCTTTGCAGGTTGTTCCAGAATATAATCGCCTCCGCTCTCATATCTGAAATAAACTCATCGTTGCGGGGAATTTCCTTCCATACAAAATGGTTGCCGCCGATTAAGCAGGCAATGTACCACTTCTCGCAGCCGGTAATCATCATGTACCACTGACACTGGCAATAATAAGAATCTGGCAGCTCGTCCCCGTCCCAATCTTTACTCTTGAACCCATTCGCAGTCTTACATTCAAGGCCTGCATTTTCGCCTACCACAAGGCGGTCAACATTCGCAAGCATGAATTCGTATGATTCATCTTGCAGCGTGCCGCACTTGCGAACCTTCTTGCCGGTCAGCTCACAGAATCTGTCAGCTACAACCTGCTCAAGCACCGTACCCCAATACACAAATTCATTATTGGAAAGGTCCTCCGGCTCAACATCACCATGCTTTTCAGCGTAGAGTGCGTAAGCGCTCTTCCAGGGATTAAGTCCCATGATGCAGGCAATATCGCTGCCGCCGATACCACTATTGCGGACGCGTTCCCACGCCACGCGGTCGGCCGCCTGTTCGACGGTCATAATTAATTTGCCCTTCATTTTCATGCCTCCTTAAATTTCTTTATATAACGGAATAACAATTTGTTGTCCCGCTTGCAACCACTTCACGCCGTTCAGATTGTTGTACTCTGTTATATCGTGCATAAACTCACGGCAATCACGGTATTTATCCTGCTGGTCCATGTAACGCCCGGTAATCTCCCACAGCGTCTGTCCCTCGCCTACGGTGTAGGCAACCAACGTTTGCTTATAACTAGGGAACAAAAAACCATGTGCCCTAGCAGCCATCTTTGCGGCGCTGCCACCGGTCAGAAAGACAAGACCAGCAAGCAGAATAACAGTGATAATAAAAGCCTTAGTAGTCTTCCTCATTTGCCCCATCCTTTCATAACAATCTTGCGCCAGCACTCGCCTCCGCTACACACGGTAACAAGCAGGCCGCTTTCCTTATCTACTACTTTAGAGAAGTTCATGTGCGACAAGTCTTTGCCGCACACAGCGCATTTTCTCTTCTTCCTGCTCATTCATACCTCCATACTTCTGCTTCCAGGTCAATAGGGGTAATCCCCATGTACTCAGCAAACTTTGCGGGGCTGATATGATAAGCCCAACTCTTTTTACTGCTAGCGTGAATAGCCACGCCGAACGGTAACGCGCCACTACGCAGGCCCATACGCACAAACATCTCGCTTTTCTGCATGAGCCGTGCGGCCGTTTTAATAGGAACGTTTCCAAGCATTTCTATTTCCTCCTTTTCATAAAGCGCATTGCCGTTTCGTAACGCTGATTCATGCGTTCAATAACGCCAGCGCGCTTTTCCTTTTTGGCTTTCTTTTCCAACGTGTCACAGCAGACAGCCGCCATGATTCGCTGCATATCCTTGTCAGTGTTCTTATTCAAAGCACACCTCCTGCCCGCGCCGACGCTAGGCGCGGGGCTTGTTTCTATTTCAGCCCTACTACTGGCCGACTACCTGTTGTTGCTGTTCACACAGTTTTACGGCAGCTTGCAAGCCTTGCATATATGCGGCCGCAACCATAAGGCCGTCCGCTTTAAGTTTGGACATATCAACCGCCGTGCGCTTTACACGCTTTTCAGCAAGCATCTCTTTTACTTCCATTGTTCTCACCTCCATTTTTTGTAAGATACAAGAAACAGTATACAGCAATCTGTTCTACTCAAACTTTTATAGTTTGCATCAAACATATCATGGTTTTATTATACTCTCTTCTTCTGTTTGCGTCAATATGTATTTTTCTTATTTCAAACATTTTTCTTGTACTTTTTTTCTTTATATGTTAAAATAAGCACGTAATGTTTGGTGGCAACCCTAGAAAGGAGTGGTTTGTAATGAATGAGCGTTTAAAGCTATTGCGCAAAGCTTTAAAACTAAATCAGCAGGAGTTCGCAGAGAAAATGCAAATAGGACGGTCCACGCTTGCCAACTATGAAAACGGTACTTACAATATAACTGATAGGTCCATTCGTGATATTTGCCGTGTGTTCTATGTTAATGAAGATTGGCTACGTACTGGCGAAGGAAATATGTTCCGTGCCAGGAACACGACCAACGAAGAATTAGCACTGCAAGTTGGCAAGCTGCTGAAGACAGATGATGAGTTTACCAAGAATCTATTTTTGGAATATCTCAAACTGCCGCCCGGTATGAAAACTTTATTTGAAGATTTCGTTCACAATCTGGCAAAAAGCAAATAACCGGCAAATAAAAAATCCCCCGTACCATCCGCGGTACGGGGGATTTTGCTATGCCTTTTAAATTAGTGCAGCAAATAAAAAATCAATCTTCGTCTACAAGTCCAAGGATAAAACTGTATATGACAGCCAGCGTTTCTTCATCTTTCACTTCCCGCAATATACCGATTATCCTACTCAATAAAACCTGCATTGTGCCCTCCATTCAAATTAAAGCAGGCCTACAACATTAAGAACCTATTTATATTCTACCACTAAGCTCGCTCATTATAAATAGTTTTAGGAAAAGTAATTATTTAAATTGCAGTTTACATTTAAATGTGCTATTATTAAATCAAATAAAGACAGAAAGTGAGGTGGTTAACATGGTTGACAGTGACACTATAAGCCTACAGATTAAGAACCTCTATCAAACAATTTTTGCTGTGCCATTGGCGCAAGGCGTGACATGGGCAGTCTAAAAAGCTGCCCATTATTTTTTTATTACAAAGGAGAGTGCTTATAATGTATGAAATTTCTCTTGCGATTGCAATAATAACACTGATTTGCTACTTCATTCTTACCAACGGCAAGGAAGGAGCAAGAACGATTGTCAGAAATGCTTACGCTGATTACCCCTACCCGACAATGCCGTATATGCAAGAATACCTAGAAGCCAACGCCGGCATATATGTTAGTAAGTTTGTATTCGGAGGTTTCGCAAAGCTCACATTTAAAATTTTGGTTATTGGTGGTATGCTGTGCTTGCCAATAGCCGCTATATCTATATATGCAAACGGCATTTTCTCACCGCTATCCGGAATAGCTGGTTGTACTTTTCTATTGAAGATTTGCACTGATACTGAATCTTTTTATTCGCACAATATATCAACGGAATTATTTACACAAAACATTATTAGAAGGCTGGAAAAGAAATTTCCTCATGGTGTGCCCTCAAGAATACTTTATAATCTCTCTACATACGAATATATCGCTTGTGATATTATGGCCCACACTTTTCATAAATAAACAACAGCAACAATAGCCCACGCCGTACACGTGAGCTATTGTTGCTGTTGTTTTTGCCGAACCGTAAACACAATTTTGAAAGAAGGTTGTTTAGCATAAAGAATCTGAACACATGAAAACCTAGAAAAAAGGAGAGCTAAGGAAAATCAAGATTGCATCTTCATTTCAACACCCCGAAAAAATGAAGGTACTATAGTGCTTGTATATGTGCCCACGGAAGCTGCGCCGTCTACTGCGCCTACACCGGACCGCACAGCCGCCCCGAACACCTACTTATATTATATCATGATAATATGTTTAATTTGTGAATAATAACTTCATATAAGCGCTTAAAGAGTTTATACACAGTTTATCCCCAACTGTTGCAAAAAATGCAACAACTGAAAAAGGAAGGAGCAACCAAACATGAAATTACCTAACGGCTATGGTTCTGTTACGAAGCTG